>Ga0256913_10001787_pt1 | contig 11003 bp, 9 predicted proteins | sample Axial_MatmetaG_FD_185970 | JGI IMG/M metagenome (GOLD analysis project Ga0256913, IMG submission 185970) | Deep-sea worm associated microbial mat communities from Axial Seamount, Juan de Fuca Ridge, Pacific Ocean - Axial_Mat | ecosystem: Environmental > Aquatic > Marine > Oceanic > Microbial...
AAACCAAGTGCTCTGAACCAACTGAGCTAATCGCCCTTTTATAACTCTTTTGCCTCTGTGACCACTTCCGTAAAAACGGAATGCTCTGAACCAACTGAGCTAATCGCCCTTTTATAACTCTTTTGCCTCTGTGACCACTTCCGTAAAAACGGAATGCTCTGAACCAACTGGGCTAATTGCCCTTTTATAACTCTTTTGCCTCTGTGACCACTTCCGTAAAAACGGAATGCTCTGAACCAACTGGGCTAATTGCCCTTTTATAACTCTTTTGCCTCTGTGACCACTTCCGTAAAAACGGAATGCTCTGAACCAACTGGGCTAATTACCTTAAGCGGGTGCAAATATAAAACACTATTTTTTATTTGCAAAATAAAAATGACAATTTTTAAAATTATTTTATATTTTTTATTCTTTGCAATAATGTTGGGTGAGAATAATGAAAGAAAACGTAGATAGGGTGCGGTGTTAAGTTACTTAAGTTATTTCCGGAAAGTTTCTTTAAAGCCGAAATTAAGTGCTCTCCACCATAGTTTTCTTTTGCATAATTATCAGCTTGATATTCGTTTTTTCGAGATAATATATTCATTGCCAAACCAACTACTAATGAAATAGGACTGTATAGTATCCCAAAAGCAATTAAACTTATATGAAAACTTGGTTCTCTAAGACCTAATGCTTTTGCTAATTCGGTGCTATCAACAAATAAAGAGAAAATATAAAAAGTTAAGCCGGTTTGAATTAGTGATAAAACAATTCCTAGAAGGGTATGTTTTTTTTTGTAATGACCTATTTCGTGTGCAAGTACAGCAACAATTTCCTCAGTTGTTAAATCATCAATTAGCGTATCGTATAAAACAATTCGTTTGGTTTTTCCTAGTCCTGTGAAATATGCATTTGCTTTTGTTGAACGCTTTGAACCATCAATTTTATAGATGTTTTTTAATTTAAAATCTGCTTTTTGGCTAAATTCTTCTATTGCTTGTTTTAGTTTGCCATCTTCTAGTGGTGTTTGTTTATTAAATAACGGAACTATCAGGTTTGAGTAAAACATTGCCATAAATATCATAAAAACACTAACAATTCCCCAAGCATAGAGCCAAAACATTTCGCCTGATATGTTATAAAACCAGATTATAAGCGACAACAAACCTCCACCAATAATTGCACCCAGCAGCCATCCTTTTAGTTTATCAAGAATATAAATTTTAGGAGTTGTTTTATTAAAACCAAATTTTTCTTCAATTACAAAAGTGCTATATAAATCGAATGGCGTATTAATAATATCTGAAGCAAACATTAATATTCCGAAAAACAACAGTGCTTTTAGTATATTGTTATCGGTAATTGTTCCTGCTAAATAATCTATATAAGCAAATCCGTAGAAAAACAACATCAATAAAATAATTACAAAACTAAAGCTGCTGGTTAAAAGTGAAAATCTACCTGTAACTCGTTCATAATCTTGTTGTTTTTTAAATTTTTCTTTATCGTAAACATCGGCTAATTCTTCGGGTAATTTATCGGTTTTTGCTTTTGAGTTTAAAAATTCGAGAAATTGTTCAAAAACATAATCAAAAATTATTATCGATAAAATAATTATAAAAACAAAACTAAGATGTGCCATATTTACTGAATATTAAATAAGTTTATTTCATTGCTCTTTCAAGTGAGGCAATTGTTTGTTTTGCATAAATATCAACCTGTTCTAGATAATATACATATTTTTGTTTGTAATCCGGCGATGATTTATCTTTCCAATTTTCAATAGGGTATCTCAATGTTTGTTTTAAATAAAAATCGGTAAGTTCGTAAGTATATTTACCTTCGCTAAAATGTATTTTTATTGTGTATTGAATAATTCCTGCTGTTGTTTGTATTCCTTTCTCTGATTTAGGGTTTAGAATTCTGAAATGTGGATTTGCAATTAATTCTGTTTCTGTATTTTTACTTATAATACTCGAGGCATTTTTAAAATAAGATTGAAACCAAACAAATGCATTGTTTTTTAAATCAGTTTTGCTAAAGTCTATTTCTACAGATTTTGAATATGTAATTTTTTGCGAAGAATTATCTTGTGAAAACAAACTTGTACTTATAAACATATTTAATATTAAAACTAATATTGATATTTTTTTGTACAGCTTCATAGTATTTTTTTTATAAATAAAATATAATAATACAAACGAAGGTAAAAAAAAAACCTTTCATACGAAAGGTTTTTAAGTTTATTTTAGAAATCTAGTATCAACATAGCATCTCCATAGGTTCCAAACCTGTATTTTTCTTTAATTGCAACTTGATACGCATCCATAATTAGTTCAAATCCACCAAATGCTGTTACCATCATTAATAAAGTTGATGAGGGTAAATGGAAGTTTGATATCATGCTATTAGCAATTTTAAAATCGTATGGAGGAAAAATAAATTTATTTGTCCAACCTTCATAATCTGTTAAAAATCTATCAGTTGTAACTGATGTTTCTATTGTTCTCATTACAGTAGTACCAACAGCACAAATATTTCTTTTTTCTTCTCTTGCTTTGTTAACAATATTAACACATTCAGGAGTTATTACAATTTCTTCTGAATCCATTTTATGCTTTGTTAAATCTTCAACATCAACGCTTCTAAAATTACCTAAACCTGCATGCAAGGTTATTTCTGCAAAATTTACTCCAATAATTTCTAATCGTTTCATTAATTCACGGCTAAAATGCATTCCTGCAGTAGGTGCTGCAACAGCGCCCTCGTTTTTAGCATAAATTGTTTGATATCTCTCATCATCGTTTTTATCGGCATCTCTACCAATAAATTTAGGCAGTGGAGTTTGTCCATATTCATAAAGAATTTTCTTAAACTCATCGTATGGTCCATCATATAAAAACCTTAATGTTCTTCCGCGAGATGTTGTATTATCAATAACTTCGGCAACTAAATTATCGTCTTCGCCAAAATATAGTTTATTTCCTATTCTAATTTTTCTTGCAGGATCAACCAAAACGTCCCATAGTTTTTGCTCTTTATTTAATTCTCTTAACAAGAAAACTTCAATTTTTGCTCCTGTTTTTTCTTTATTACCATACAAACGTGCAGGAAAAACTTTTGTGTTATTAAATATCATTACATCTCTATCGTTGAAATAGTTAATGATATCTTTAAAAACTTTATGTTCAATTTTTCCTGTTTTCTTATTAATTACCATTAATCTTGACTCATCTCTGTTTTTAGATGGATGAGCTGTTATTAAACCTTCTGGTAAATCGTAATGAAAAGCTGATAATTTCATATATCTATTTTAGTTTAAATTATTTACTATTTTTTCAAATTCACTAATTGTTATACTATTCTCTATTTGGAATTCGCCTGATTTTGTTCTAACCAAACCAGACAAATATGCTCCATTATTTAATTTTTTACCTAAATCGTTTGCTAAAGACCGTATGTAAGTTCCTTTGCTACAATCTATTTTAACAGTTATCTCAGGTAAATTATATTCTGTTAATTCAATATTGTAAATTTCAATTTCTCTTGGTTTCATTTCAACTTCGCCACCTTTGCGGGCTATTTGATATGCTCTTTTGCCATCAACTTTTATAGCAGAATAAATTGGCGGCACTTGCATTTGTTTTCCTTCAAATTCTTTTAGTGCACTTTCTATTTTCTGCTTATTGATATCTGAAATATCAAATTCTTTTTCTACTTCTGTTTCTTTATCATAAGAAGCTGTTACTCCTCCTATTGTTATATTTGCAATATACTCTTTTCTATCGTTTTGTAATTCGTTTATCTTTTTGGTGAATTTTCCTGTACAAACTACTAAAAGACCTGTTGCCATTGGATCTAATGTTCCGGCATGCCCTACTTTTATTTTTTTGATTTCGAGCTTTTTTCTAATGATATTACGAGCTTTGTTCACAACATCAAAAGAAGTCCAATCTTTATCTTTATTAAATAATAATATTTCGCCGGTTATAAAATCCATTAAGCAATACTAAATTCTATTCCAAAAAATCCTAAAATAAGAATTGTTAAACCAACCACAATTCTGTAATATCCAAAATATTTAAATCCATATTTTGTTAATATATTTATAAATGTTTTTATTGCAATAAGAGCCACGACAAAAGCAATAATATTGCCAAAAATTAAAACTCCAATATTGTCAGTTAAAACTGATATTTTACCATCAATAAAAACTTTTAAAAGTTTGTATGCAGATGCTGCAAGCATTGTTGGTACTGCAAGAAAGAACGAAAATTCTGCTGCAGTTTTTCTGCTCAGCTTTTGTGTCATACCTCCAATAATTGTAGAAGCCGAACGCGAAACTCCGGGTATCATTGCTATTACTTGAAACAAACCTATAATAAAAGATTTTTTATAAGTAATTTCTTGATCCTCAATTTCATCGTTTTTCTTAAACCAAGAATCAACAAACACGAGCACTACTCCCCCAATAACCAACATACTAGCTACTACAATTACATTTTCTAATAATTTATCGATATAATCGTTTAACAAAAGTCCAAAAACAGCCGCAGGGATAAATGCAACTAAAAGTTTATAGTAAAAATTCATAGATTGTAAAAACCTTTTCCAATAAAGAACTACTACCGACAGAATAGCTCCAAACTGAATTACAATAATGAATAGTTTGTAAAAATCATCGGGGTTTGTACCCAATATTTTTTGAGTTATAATCATATGCCCTGTTGAAGAAATAGGTAAAAATTCTGTTAATCCTTCAATGATGGCTATGATTAATGCATCAATCCATCCCATTAAGTGTATTTTTAATTGTTATTTATTTTTTGGTCTATACATTATAGCAAATATCTCGAAAATGAAACCTGCTAATACTACAATAGGTGCCAATGTTATTCTTCTAAAAGAGAATATTTCTTCTGAAAATTCGCTTGGGTTACTTGCTTTACCACCGGCCATAAGCATAAAACCAATAATAATTACTACAAAACCTGCAATTATCATTAAATAATTTATTCTTGTAATGGCGTATCCCATACTTTTATTTGCTTCTACTTCTTTCATATTAATTATAGTATAATTCGTCTGATTTTAAATTTATGTACTTATTTACAGCAAAATATGCCGATATTCTTGTAATTATTATTCCCAACAACATTAAAAAAGCAAACAGAATTGCTAAAACATCTATTTGTGTGAAATTAACTGCTCCATCAAATTCATTATCAACAAAATGAATTATTGCTGCTAGGGCAGATATGGCAATAATACTACCAATAATTCCTGTTAGCGAACTAGCATTTAAAAATGGTTGTCTAATAAAATTATTTGTTGCTCCTACAAGGTGCATTGTCTTAATTATAAAACGTTTAGAATAGACACTTAATCGAATTGTATTATTAATTAATGTCCAAGAAATTACAAATAACAAAAACGATAAAATAAAAATTACAATGCTAATTCGTTTAACATTATAATTTACTTTAGAAATTAAATCTTTTTGATATGAAACTTCCATAATTATGTCATCATATTTGCTAAGCTTTTTTTCTATAACGCTTAAACTATCAATATTTGAATAATCTGCATGTAATTTTACATCAATTGATGATGGCAATGGATTTGAACCAATAAAACCAACAAAATCTTGTCCTAGTTCTTTTTGATATTCTTTAGCAGCATCTTCCTTAGAAATAAACTTTGTTGATTTTACATAAGCTGAAGCTTCTAAACGTTTTTTTAATTTTATTATATCGGCTTCTTTGGCATTTTTCTCTAGCATTACAGTAAAACCAATATTTTCTTTAACATAATTAGATATTTTTTGAGAGTTTAAAATCAATAAACCCATCAGGCCAATTAAAAATAAAACCAAGCTAATGCTTACTGTAGAAGTAATGTATGATGTTTGAAGCCTACGTTTGGTAATGTTATCCTTGTTTTTCGACATAAATATTATTTTCTACAATTTGCAAATATAATACATTTAAGAGGCAAAGTAAATAGTTTGTCGGTTTTATTTAGCTTACATATTGTAAATAATTGTTAATTTTTTTTATTTGTATATTTACAATCAGTTTTATTTGTTTAGTTTTTAAATTTATTTGATGTATGTATTACTTAAAAAAGAATTTTTATCGGTATCTAATAGTATTAATAATACTCGTAACAGTCTTTAATTTAACATCATGCAAGTTTGCAAGATTTGTTATTTATAATTTTGCTGATATCAAAGACTATAAAAAATTCCCAAAAAGAGAATTAAAAACTAATGATAATAAATTTTATTTCGAAACTGCAAAAAATCAAGAAATATCTAAAAAAATTAGTTTCGATAAAGAATTCAGTAGTTTTGAAGAATATCTTGAAAAAAATAAAACTGTTGCATTTTTAATTATCAAAAACGACACAATACAATACGAAAATTATTTTAAAGGATACGATGAAACATCAATTGTGGCTTCGTTTTCTATGGCAAAATCGGTTCTTTCAATTTTGGTAGGTTGTGCAATTAACGATGGTTTAATAAAATCGGTTGACGAACCGGTAACAAACTATATTCCCGAGTTAAAAGAAAATGGTTTCGATAAAGTAACAATTGAGCATCTTTTGCAAATGACTTCCGGTTTAGATTTCAACGAAAGTTATTATAACCCTTTTGGTGATGCAGCCACATATTATTATGGCAGAAATTTAAGAAAATCTATCGGCAAAGCAAAATTAAAACGCGAGCCGGGTACGAGTTTCGAATACGTAAGTGGCAGTCCACAAATTCTTGGCTTGGTGCTTGAAAAAGCATTGAAAGACAAAACAATAACTGAGTATCTTCAAGAAAAAATATGGTCGCAAATTGGTATGGAATATAATGCAAGTTGGAGTATCGACAAAAAGAAAAACGGACTCGAAAAAACATTTTGTTGTATTAATGCAAGAACTAGAGATTTTGCAAAAATCGGCAGGTTGTATCTGAACAATGGGAATTGGAACGGGAAGCAAATTGTGCCTGAAACTTGGGTAAAACAATCTACAAGAGTTGATACTGAAAACGGGAGTGCTTCTTATTACCAGTATCAGTGGTGGTTACCAACGCTTAGTGGCGATTATATGGCTGAAGGGATTTTGGGGCAGTTTATTTATGTAAACCCTGATAAAAATTTAATAATTGTTCGTTTAGGGAAAAATTATGGTGATACAAATTGGTCGGGACTTTTTGTTAGAATTGCAAATATGTATTAAAAAACTAAAAGTCTGTAAATATCCTTTTTTAATTGCTTTTTAATTTGTTATTTTGTTTAATAAATTTGTTTGTATGAAGAATAGGTTTTTGAAATACATTGAGGGGAATAAACTAGCAGAAAAAACTGAAAAAATATTAGTTGGAGTTAGTGGTGGCAGAGATTCTGTTTTTATGGCAGAAATGTTTATTAAAACAGGTTTTGATATTGCAATAGCTCACACAAATTTTAGTTTACGTGGCGAAGAATCTGATAATGAAGAAATTTTTGTTAAAGAATATGCCGCAAAAAACAATTTACAGTTTCATTCAATTAAATTCGATACAAAAGCTTATGCTTCTGAAAATAAAATTTCTATTCAAATGGCTGCTCGTCAGTTACGATATTCATGGTTTGATGAGTTGATTGAAGAAAATAAATATGCAAAGGTTGCTATTGCTCATAATCGTAACGATACTGTTGAAACTTTTTTTATTAATTTGTTAAGAGGAACAGGTATCAAAGGTTTAAAAGGTATTTCTAATAAAAAGGGCAATGTAATTCGTCCTATTTTGTGGGCAGACAGAAAGGATATTACAAAATATTTAGAAGATAATAATATTAAATGGAAAGACGATTCTAGTAACGATTCCGATAAATATCAACGAAATTTTATACGACATAATATTATTCCAAAAATTGAAGAAATTGAGCCTGATTTTGTTTCGAGAATGCAAGCAAATATGCGAGCTCTAACAAAAATAAATATGGTTTACGAGAACGAAGTAAAATATCGTAAATCTAAAATATTTGTACGCCAGTTAGATAAAATTTTGGTAAATATAGATATGCTAAAAAAGTTAAATCCTTTAGATACATATCTTTTTGAGTTTATTCGCGAATACGATTTTTCTTACGAGCAAGTTCTAGAGCTTATCGATATGCTAGACAGTAGCTCAGGCAAACAAATTTCATCTAAATCGCATAGAATTGTAAAAGATAGAGATTTTCTGATTATCACAAATTTAACTGCAAAAAACGAAGAGGAATACATTATCCAAAAAGGAATGATACATATGAAAGCACCGCTTCATATTCATTTTGATATTTTTAATAATGTAAACTTTAAACTTCCAAAAGATAAAAATATTGCTTGTTTCGATTGCCATAAACTAGAATTCCCGTTAAAATTAAGAAAATGGAGAAATGGCGATAGTTTTATGCCTTTAGGAATGAAAAATTTTAAGAAATTAAGTAAGTTTTTTATTGATGAAAAATTTTCGTTAGTAGATAAAGAAAATACATGGATATTGACTACTGCAAACGATAATATTATTTGGGTTGTAGGTTACAGAATAGATAACAGGTTTATTATTGATGATAGAACCGAAAAGATTTTTTCTATAAGTATTCAAGACGAGGATTAATCATCATCCCACTGAACTTGAACCTTTTTCTTTTTTGGTTTCGGACTTGTCTTTTTTTCTTGTTTTTCCTCTTTTTTAATTATTGTTGTATCCTTTTTAAACAAACCAAATTCTTCGTGTAAAATTTGTTTTATATTTTGCTTTTCTTCTTTATATTTTTCTGAAATATGTTCTTTTGCCTTGTTTTTATCATAAGCTACATCAACATTTCCATCAGCATCACCTTTAACAATTAAAAATAAATTCATTTTTTCGGAATTATCATCTTCGATGACACCAAATTCAGTATTTTGTCGTTTTGCGTTCTTGGCTTTATTTGTCAATAAATCAGATAATAATACTTTAATACTGTATCTATAATTACCTGCAAATGCATGTTCGCCTTCTAAATCTATATTAAATGCATTTGATTTTACTTTCATATTTGGTACAAATATTTTTTCATCTTTTATATAAATATTATTATGAAGTGTAGAAAATTTAATATTCTCAAGTTCACTTAATTCAATAAATTTAGAAAGAGAATAAAGCGGTTTAAATTCAATAAGTTCACCATTTATAATGCTCACATCTGCATCTACAACAATCGATTTTGTGTTGATTTTAAGATTCTCATTCATCGACATAGAAACTTTACTATTAGCCGTAATAATTCCTTTTAAGTTCTCTTTTACTATAAAATCTTGACCAAAATTATCGAAACTATAAAACAGTTTTTCAATATTTACATTTGATAATGAAGTGTTTGCATTAAGTGCAAACAAGTTGCTATCTATTTCTTTCAAGGCAACATCTCCCGAAAAAACGCCATCCATAGTTTTTATACTAAAATCTGACAAACTAAGAGTTTTATTATAATATTTATAGTTCCCTTTTAACTCTTTACCTTCAAATTTTCTAAACTTAATATGCTTTACATAAAATTTTAATCTGTAATTTATATAATCTTTCATATTTAAATCTAGTTCTTCGGAATTTGAACTGCTTGAATGATTCATTGCTAAAAATTCATCTACATCAAAATTATTAGAGCTTAATGTTCCCGATATTCTCAAATCCTTGTTATCTACAAGAAAATAGTCGAACAGGTTATAAAGAAAACCTTCTATTTTAACATCGTTATTGCCTTGAACAAATGATAAGCTGTCGATTTCAATATTTTTATTATTAAATCTAAAGCCACCATTAATTTTTTCAATTGCATTTTCGGCATTTTTAAGTTTTATAAGAGCATTACTTATAGATACATATCCACTTTTTCGAGCAACAGAAATTTCATTGTTTGTGATATTATTAAAATCGTTAAAATCGCCAGATAATGAGATATTAGATTTAAGTTTACCTTCTGAATTTTCGATTGTATCAACACTTAAAAAGCTAAAAACTTCGTTTAAGTCTGCATCTAAATCTAAATCTAATTTCACACTTGGGTGGATAAAATTTTTCATAGAATAGCTTCCGGCAACAGTACTGTTGTTTAATCGTGCATTTAAACTGTCTATTAGCAATTCCGATGTTTTAGATGAGTTTAAATCTCCATTTGTCCACATTCCTTTTAGGTAGATATCTTTCAAGCTTAGATTTGCTTCTGTGTTGTTAATTGAGCCGTTTGTAACACCAAATTTTGCGTCTAAATGTGGCGATTTATTATTACTTAGCTCACCTGTAATATTTCCATTAATATAAAATGTTCCTTCGGAGTTGTATTTATCTATATTTTTTCTGTAAACACTAGGAATGGCTGATAACAATGATTTTACATCAATATTTTTACCGGAGATACTTAAATCTAATTGTAATCTATCTTCAATATTTGCTTTACCGTTTATTTCAAAATCTAAATCTTCAGCTCTAAGTTTTCCATTTTTGATAACCAAATCTTTATCATCAACTTTTATATCAGCATTTAAGCTAATATTATCTTTTGTTGCATAATTAATGTTATCAACTTTAAGTTTATCGAAATTAAAAACTCCTTTCGAAGTCAAAATATAAGTATCTGAAGTAAAATCACCTTCTAATTTAAACTCTTTAGTAGAAGTAATTAAATCAATATTTTTAATCCTATTGATGTAAGCAAGTTTGGTTTTAGTTAGCTTAACAGATTTAAGTTTTAAACTAAAATTATCGCTACTTGATGAATTGCTATCCCAAAATCTAAAGTTATCACTGCCATCTGAGTTTGTAATTATTCTTACATCTGCATTATCAACATGTATTGCTTTTATTGTATAAATCTCTTTAAATAAATCTATTACATTAAATTGCAATATTATACTGCTAGCGGTAAAAAGTGTATCTTCATAAGGCGATATTCCTTTAAAATCGTCAGTAGACAAACTAACTACATTCTTAAATTCTATTGATGCATCAGGAAATT
>Ga0256913_10001788_pt1 | contig 11002 bp, 7 predicted proteins | sample Axial_MatmetaG_FD_185970 | JGI IMG/M metagenome (GOLD analysis project Ga0256913, IMG submission 185970) | Deep-sea worm associated microbial mat communities from Axial Seamount, Juan de Fuca Ridge, Pacific Ocean - Axial_Mat | ecosystem: Environmental > Aquatic > Marine > Oceanic > Microbial...
TTTCTCAAATATTTTGGTGTTATGTTCGATTCGAAATTTTGAATAAATACTGCGGCATATTTCGACATATTTTTATGTTCGTTCTGCACCGGTGTGAAATCCGGTTTTTTTAGTTTTACCGTTTTGGGGAATCCTGTTTTCGAATAAAAAGCCAGATAGTTTCCTGTAAAAAACTTAGCGGCTGCTCTCATTATATCATCTTTTGTTAATGATTCCAGTTTTCTCTCGTATTGGAAAATGTCGTTCAGGCTGACACCCGATACAAAACTCTCGGCCAAAAGTCGCATTCTTGTTCTTTGAGATTCGAATTGCAGGATGTAATCCTTTTGTAATCCGAGCTTTACCGATTTAAAATAGCTGTCGCTGAAATCACCGGTTTTCAGTCTGTTTATCTGGCTCAAGATTAGATTTTCTCCTTTTTTAAGTGTTTGGAACGGAAACTTGGGTGCATAGGCAATAAACAAACCTCCCAAATCGCTGTGATAGTCGGCCATACACATCGAAAACATAAGTTTGTTGTTTTTGTTCAGGCTGTCGAGAAAGCCCGTATTGTTTTCGTTGTTGAGCATAGCGACAATAACATCAATGGCGGCTTTATCTTCCGAGAAGTTTTTCTCAGTGCGATATCCCAGGATTCCAACGGGAATGGGGGTGAGTCTTTCGGTTACTTCCACTCTTCCGTTGAAAGGCTCTTCGCGCTCCACGGGAAATTTATGTTCCTCACCTTTACGATATTTACCGAAAGTCTCGTTTATTATTTCAAGAGTCTCTTCGGTGTTGAAATTTCCCGTCAGCACCAGCGCCATATTATTTGTCACGTAATACTCCTTATAATATGCTGTCATTTTATAAATCGACGGGTTTTTCAAATGTTCGATGGAGCCTAGCACCGTTTGTTTACCGTAAATGGAATTGGGATAGAAATTCTTGTACAAAGCTTCGTAAACTCTTACGAACATATTATCCTGTGACATATTCTTTTCCTCATAAACCGTTTCAAGCTCGGTTTGAAAAAGCCTGAAAACAGCGTTTGAGAATCGTTCGTAATAAAGGTCGAGCCAATATCTCATATTTTCCGCAGGGAAGGAATTGTGATAGACGATTTTCTCGTAATCGGTAAATGCGTTTAATCCCGTACCGCCAATTAGGCTTATCAGATTGTCGAACTCGCCGGGAACGGCAAATTGCGAGGCTTTTACGGAATAAAAATCGATTTTTTTCAAAATACGATTGCGATAGGCCGTGTCGTCTTTGGCATATTGCAACATCGAATACATAAAAGCCACGGAATCAAGCCATATCTTCTCTTCGTTATAATCTCTTGTGCCTATCTTATCCGTGCCTTTAAACAGCATATGTTCCAGATAATGAGCTATTCCCGTTGCATCTTTCGGGTCGTATTTCGACCCTCCTTTAACTATTACGGCTCCCAAAACATTGTTCTTGTTATGATCCTCATTCAGATATACTTTCATTCCGTTGTTCAGAACATAAACCGAAAATTCAATATTGTTGATACCCGCTTTTTCAGTCCCACGGATATTGGATGATACGGCAGATTTCAATGTTTGCCCGGTTAAGCCGATGGTTGAAGTAATTAATAATAACGATATAATAAATGCTGTTTTCATAATCTCTTGTCGTTTATATCTCCGATAATCTTGAATATAATGTTTTTATATATTTAAGGCGTTCCGATAAGAACACTTCAATATCAATTAACTCGTTTTCGTCCGAAAAATTGTTGCGAAAAGCTTTCTCGTAAACATTGGCCGCTTGTTGTTCGATACGTATTTTCTTATATCGGGGAATTTCGCCCGTAATCGACTGATATACCGTTGAAAACCTGTAATCTGGCATTTTAGGAGCGGCCACCGTTCCATTGGTAAAAATATCGTTTAAATTATATTTTCCGTCTGTTTCTAATCCTGCGTCATTGTCGCTGTCGGCATAATAAAACACCTTATCGCAATCTTTTAATAACTCCTCAATCTTTGTTTTTATCAGCATCTCAGGGTTGTTATTCTGCTTTGCCAAAAACATTACCGCCGACACCGACTCAAAAGAATCGTCAACAATTTCTAATGCAAAACCGAACGGTATCTTCTTGTATGGAGTTGTGTTTTCGAAAACCGGCAGGGCAGGATAGAAGTACAGAAGCTGGATAAATGCTATTTTTTTATTACCTTTAAAAAAATCGTCAAGAATTTTCTTATTAACTATTAATTCGTTGTCTATTAGCGATTTAAGCTGATTGTATGTGGTTGTGCCGGGCGAAAACAGTTTGATTGCAACTTCGGGTTCCGCGCCTTGGTTTTCATAAATTTCAACCTTTTCTTTGAACGTCAGCGAAGCGATATCGAAAACGGATTTTTCGGGCAGATGTTTCCAGCAATGACCTATGAAGTCGCAGTCGTAGGGTTCGCGACATTGAAGGCCCGGTTTTATTTTCGGAGAATGCGGTTGCAAAAGGATTGTAAGCTGCTTTTTGATGTTTTCCGCTGTGGTTTCATATCTCGATTCCACTTCTTCGGTTACATCTTCAATGATAAAAGCTTTTTCTATTTCCTGAAATTTTTCATAACTGTAATTTCGGTTGATATAAATAAGGTTGAAGCTTTTAATATCCACTCCCGACTCCTTTAAAACATAATTTTGCAATGCCGCATCTTTGTAATATGTTTCGCTGAGTTTAACAGAGCTTTTTACTTCATAGGCATGCCATCCGTCGTCTTTTTTAACAAGAATATCAAGGAAAATGAGTGTATTATGTTTCAGAAAGGCTGCTTCGTAGATTGTTTTTACACCCGTGTTCATGGCATTGCGGGTTTTATCAACGGCCTTTTGATAACTGCGCGGTGATTTTATACCGCAATCGATTCCACTCGGAAAGAGCTGCTGTGCCAGTAGTCCCAACCGGATTCCGCGGGTGAAAACCGCTACCCGTTCCGGCGGCATCCTGTCGCGAAGAAAATATCGTTTCTTGTACAAATACAATGCTTTGAGACATTGTTCGCCTTTTATGTAGGTCGATTTCGATAGAATATGTTTTTCCATAAGTGATGTTAAATAAAAACCCTTACGAAATTCGTAAGGGTTTTTATTTTTAAATTATCGGGTGTTATTTTACGATAAACTTGCTTGTTTTGCTTTGGTTGCCGCTGATTATGCGGATTATGTAAACTCCCGTATTCAAATCCGAAACATCTATTCTCAGTTTTTGATTTCCGGCCGGTAATGTGCCGAAGTTGATATTCTTAACAAATCTGCCGTTGACATCATAGATTCCGGCGTTTACGGAATTGCGTGCAGCGGTTTCAAATTCGATAGTGGCAGTTGTGTTCACAGGATTCGGATATAGTTTTATTTCCGATTTAAATACTTTGCCGGTTCCTTTATCGATATCTCTGAAACCAACATAATTTTTGCATTTGAACAATCCTCTGCCGTGTGTTGCGGCATAGATTTCACCGTAGTTGTATATTCCGGGATAAACCATCGAAACAAATACTCCTTTATCCCAGCGTCCTGTAAGCATCCACGGTTGTTGATAAATCTGCTGACGCAACATAAATACAGGAACAGGATCATCGATTCCCGTATTTTGTTTTGTCCAGGTCGGAGAGGCCGAACTGATATTCTCGGTCGCCATTATGCCGTATTCGGTTCCGAGGATAACGGTGTTCGGATTCTGCATAGGAATCAGGGCTGCATAAACAGGTAATGTTGAAGGCAAATCACCTTTTTTGCTTACAAATGTCGGACTTGCAGCGGTTGCGTTTTGTGAATAATATACATGAGCGTACGAGCCTGAGAATCCTCCGAGTGTAACTATTATTCTGTTAGCATCGGCAGGGTCTATTGCTATTGATGTAATAATATCGGCGAATGATTTGATAAGAGTGTTTTGAAGTGCATAACCGTTCTCATCAAATTGCAGAGTACTGGAGTCTTGCGAAGTCAACAGATTTGATAATCTATAGAGTTTATTGTTTACGGCGTAATAAAAAATGTCACCGTCTTTTGATATCGAGAATGTCCATACAGTACCGCTGACATTTGCGATTTTATACCATCTCGGAGGCTTTCCGGTGTAATATAATGGTTGGTCGGTCATATAAACACCGTTTTTGGCACCGATAAAATATCTTGATTCTATTGGGTCTTGTACTTTTACCGTATCACCTGTATTTAGTGCTTTAGTGGCAATAACAGGGAAAGGATAGTTTCCGTTTTCAAGGCTTCTGGCGTAGAATGTGTCTCCCACAGCATAGGTTGTATCGGCAATATAAAATATCGAATCAATGGAATTAGGAAAATTTCTTGTTTCCCAAAGTAAAAGAGGAGTGACAAAAGCGGAAGTTTTATGTACGTTATCGCTAAGGAGAGCATCACTGAAAAATGCGGCGGTTTTTTTGTCTTTTTGAGTAGGTCTTTCCCATGTATTGCCGTTATCGTTAGAACGTCCTGCATGTCCGTGCTGTGAGGTTGCAAAAAGCATTTTTTGGTCAAGCGATGAGAATGCCGACCAGCCGCCATCACCACCGTAAAGTACCCTTGCTTCTTTTTTGTTGTTGCCCTTTCCGTCAACATAAGGAGTGCTGTTGTCTTGTGTTCCTCCCATAGCCCATCCATTGGGTGAACATGCTACGGCATAATACTGTGTAATAGCATAATTGATGTTCTTGGATGTGAAAGAGACTCCGTTATTGGACGTTTCAAAAATACCCCCGTCGCAACCGATAAAAAATCCGTTATTATTTGATGGATTTTGTACCAAAGCGTGAATGTCGGCGTGAATATAATGAGGATTGGGTTGACCGTTTGATAAAAATTCGCCTTGGGAAGAAATTCTTGTCCACGAATAAGGTGCGTTGTTAGTGATCTTTTGACCTTTCCATAATTCGATACCTCCAACAAACACAAGGTCGGGATTTGTTTTGCTGACTATAATCGCAATATCGTACCAGCCTTGATTGTTGTCGCCGAAAAGATTAAATGAAGGACTTCCGCCGGGTGCAATCTGTGACCAGTTAGCTCCTTTGTCCGATGTTTTGTAAATGCCGGCCAACGATCCGTTGCTTGCGGCTATAACAACATAAATAACATTGTCGTCTGAGGGAGAAACTCCAATTTCAGCGCGTTTGCCTGCCGGTAAAGCCGACTGCTTTGTCCAGTTTTCTGTTGTTGTACTTCCAATATATATGGTACCGTTTATGGCAAATACTGCCGTTTCACCGTTTTTGGTTATTTTCACGTCTTTGCAAGTACCGTTTTTTGAGTTTTTCCAGCTGCCGTCACTTTTACTTGTCTTAAGTCCCGAGCTTGCTGCAACGAAAACCTTTCCATTCTTGTCAACGGCAACCCTGTTGATTAACGACCATGATGTGGTGTTTGAGATTAATGTAAAATTGGTTCCGTCTGTCGATTTAAACAATCCGGCACCGTATTGTCCGCTGTTGAAATTAGTACCCGTGTAATTGGCAAGACCTTCGCCTGTGCCTACATAAATGGTTCCGTCAACCGGCGATTGAGCTATACAGGATACGACCACACTCTCCGACAAAGGAATCTTTGTCCACGATTGACCGTTGGTGGTCGATTTCCACAGACCGCCGCTGACACCGCCGGCATAGATGATGTTTGGATTGTCTTTGTCAAAAAGTATTGCACGGGTTCTTCCTCCTACATTCGAGGGTCCCATTTCTTCCCAATTGAGGTTTAGTGCTTTCGATTGTGACAAATTTTCTACACCTTTTCGTGCCATTCTAACGTCCTTTATATCTATTGTACCCGTGACCGGATTCATACGAATACGGTTGTAGAATGCTATCGCTCCTTTGATTCCATGTTCTATCGGAGCGTCACTTAGAACCTTTGATTTGTTCTGAATAACAGTTGTTTGCGTTTTTGTAAAAAAGAAAATACCGCTAATTACCACCATAGTGGCCAATGCAAAAATTAATCTTTTGAATCTCATATTTGTAAGTATTTATTATTCATTTAAGTTCCTTCAATAAAAGTGGCACAATTTACACCTTTTTTATTTTTTCTCAACATAATTTGATTTTTGTTGCTAAAAAAAAATTAACATTGATTTTTAATAAAACTTTAAAGGTGTGTTTTACATCGAATTGCTAAGATAACCGTTTGTTAAAATGGGTGTTTGATGTTAAAGTTATCGGATGTATTCAATCAGTCTTTGGTTTGTTTTTAACAATGTTTCGGAAGTTAGTTGTATCTTTTCCCAAGATGAAAACCGACATAAATCGAAAAAATAAAGTATTTGGGGTCTGTTTTTGCCATTATCTGAACGGGAATGGGGTATAAATCCAGTTGCGCTCCAACTTCAATGATTTTTGTAACCTGCGAAAGCATTCCGTATTCCACATTTACACCTCCTTTGAAACTAACGGCCGGATATATTTTCATTTCGGGGAGACCTTTTGTGAATGGGCCTTTGCCGTAAATATCCTGATAGTCGTGCTTGTCGGCATCAAATTTTTCGATATTTGTTCCCGTTCCGTCATTGGTCGTATAGACATATACATAAATGGGAACCCCAACGCCGATGTTTACTCCGCTGTAAAAAAATCGCCGCAGCTCAACGCCACCCCAATATGGTTTGGTTGTTATTATTTTTTGTGTGCCGTAAAGTGCTTTGAAATTGTAAAAATGAATTTGCTTACCATAATAATAACGATTACCAATAGATGAACCGATTGCGGGCACCTTGTATTGTTTCAGGTCTTTTACGACAGCAAAACTCAAATCCCACATCTTTTTCTTATATCCCGTCTTGAAATTTCCAAAACGGTAACCAAACCCCCATCCGTTGCTTCTGAATTCCAGAAATCCGCTGCTTTCTTTTTTTAATAATGCCTCCTTGGGTGAACGGTCAAGCTCTTGCGCCGTCACACTCAGACCCGTTAACAAGAGGCCGGTAATTACGATATTTTGCAGGAATTTCCGGATTTTCATCTATTTCTGCGGTTGTTCTACGTTTTCGTGATAATTAGATACTCCCGGACAATGCGGGTTGCGGCTTCTGCACGACGACATTACTATTCCTATGAAAATCAATGCTCCTAAAAATACTAATTTACGCTTGTTCATAATGTATCCATATTTAAATTACTTTGCAAAAATACTTTATTTTCAGTTATATATCTATAAAACTTGATATTTATTGCCGGTAAAATGTTTTTTTAATTTCAGGTTCAGCCAATTTATTTAACTTAGTGCTTTGAAAATTTAGTATTTATGGCTGAAATAAAACCTAAAATTGAACAAGGATGGAAAGAGGTTTTGCAACCTCAGTTCGAAGCTCCTTACTTTGCTGCGCTGAAAGATTTTCTCATTGCCGAAAAAAAGAAATACACGGTTTATCCTCCCGGATCGAAGATGTTTGAGGCTTTTAACCGTACTCCTTTCGACAAAGTGAAAGTGGTGATTATCGGTCAGGACCCTTATCATAATCCGGGTCAGGCTCACGGGCTATGTTTTTCCGTTCCGCACGGTGTTGACATACCTCCCTCACTCAGAAATATTTACAAGGAAATCAATTCCGACCTCGGCATTGCAATTCCTAAGCACGGTAACCTCGAAAAATGGGCCGATAACGGTGTGCTTTTGCTCAACGCCACTCTCTCGGTGCGCGCTCATCAAGCCGGTTCGCACCAAAGGCAGGGATGGGAAACCTTTACCGATGCTGCAATTAAAGCCGTGGCCGATGAAAAAGAAAATGTTGTGTTTATGTTGTGGGGTAACTATGCCAAAAATAAAGCCGCCTTAATCGACACTTCAAAGCACCTTGTTCTAACTTCGGTACATCCGTCTCCGTTGTCGGCCTCACGCGGTTTTTTCGGATGCCGCCATTTTAGCAAAGCCAACAACTACCTTGTTTCAAAAGGATTGGAACCTGTAAACTGGGAAGTGGACTGATGACATTCAGGCTGACCATATTTGCAGTATTGTTTCTGATTTCAGCTTTGACCTTCGGTCAAAGCGGTTTCAACGAAGTGGTTGTTTTTGACACGGGCGGGAATCCGGTTGCAGTCGAAAACAAAATGATTTCCATTGAGTCCGTCGAAAAGGCTTCGAAAGACGTCCTTGCACAACTGCAACAAAAAGGTTATATCAACGCGGCTGTTGACAGTACTGCGCTGAATAATAACAGGTTGGAGATTTTTGTGAATGCCGGACGGCAATATGAATGGAAGTCGTTGAAATACTCCTCAGGTGTTGAATCTGCTGTTTTTGCAGCGGGATTACGGAAAAACACGGTGAACGGAACGGTATTTACCGTTGATAATCTTATGAATATTCATAAGGTGGTGGTAGCTTTTTACGAAAATTCCGGATATCCTTTTGCAAGTTCTTTCCTCGATAGTGTTGTGATTGACGATAATAAAATATCGGCGGTTTTATCTGTTGATAAGGGTCCGTTTATTACCGTCGATTCGGTTTTTATCGATGGCAATGTTAAGATATCACCTTATTATATTTATAACGTAATCAATTTACATCCTTCCGACCCTTATTCCGAGAAGGTGATGAAGGCGATTGAGGAAAATATCGAAAATGTGGAGTTTTTACGTATGGCGGGCGCTCCGAAGCTGAAATTTACCGGCGATAAGGTGACGGTGGACTTGAACCTCAAGAGGCGGAATGCCAATACTTTTGACGGGATTATTGGTTTTTATTCCGATGATAAGACGGGAAAAATTGCATTTAACGGCAATTTTAACCTGAAACTCGTCAATGCTTTCGGCACCGGCGAAAAATTGCATTTCAACTGGAACCGTCCTGTTGCCGGCAATCAAACCTTAAAGCTTTTCTATTCACAGCCTTATCTTTTTCGCAGCCGGTTCGGTTTTAGTTATTTGTTCAGCCTGTATAAACAGGATTCGTCTTTCCTTAATCTCGAAAACAAACCCGCTCTTGTTTACCGGTTCTCGCCCGACGATTATATTCATCTGTATTTCAGCCAGCTGATGTCGCAGACTGAGACCTCCGGCAATGACTCGCTATTCGGAGATTTCAACAGTCTGAGTATGGGATTGGGTTTTGGTTACAGCACCCTCGATTATAAATTTAACCCACGCAAAGGCTTCGCGGCAAAAGCCGGACTTGAGGCGGGCAGAAAAAATATCAAGTCGGGTGCCGAGGCAAATACCGGACAGGATATTTACACAAGAGCCATGGGAACGGTTTCGTTTCAGTGGTATCTGCCTTTGTTTGCCAATTCCGCTTTTTTGTTCTCGAATAATTCTTCCGCAATATTTTGTGAAAATATCTCAGCGAACGAGTTGTTCAGGATAGGAGGCTTTAAAACATTGCGCGGTTTTGACGAAGAAAGCCTGCGTGCTTCGGCATTTTCGATTTTCGATTTTGAATACAGATTGTTGTTTGCACGGAATTCAAATCTGGCGGTGTTTTATAATTTTGCCTTTTACGAAAGGAAAACCGAAGCATCATATTTCTACGACATCCCTTCCGGTTTCGGTGCCGGCCTTAATATTGATACGGGAGCAGGAATCCTTTCACTGTTTTATGCCATCGGCAAACAGCAAGGAAATCCGTTGAGATTTAACGAATCAAAAATACACTTTGGTTATCTTGTGAAATTCTGATTATTTGATTACCTCAGCGTCATCAAAATTGTCCGATGACGAATCAAATTCGTTACGCATTTTATACATCATCCATGCGAAAACAAGGGTGATAATTCCGGTGAGCAGACTTATTACTCCTATTATTGTTCCGAGCATATTCAAAAACAGCTGGTGTCTGAAGGCTATAATAAAACCAATGATAAGTAGAAATATACCGTTGATAATCAGTATTTTATTTGAGTTAATATAGTCTTTTGCCTTAATGCCGTAATAGGTTTGAAACCCACCGGAGATGATTGCCCATATTCCCAAAAACAGCATAATGAGATTTATCATCAGGTCGCTGTACAGAGTGGTGAATAACCCCACGGCCGTTAGCAAAATTCCTTGCATCATAATCGGATATTTCATCTTGCTGCCCGAAATGCTGTTTATTCGCAAACTCCGCCAAATTATTACAATCCCGATAAAAATTATTAATATCCCGATTATCTGCATTACCGTTGAGGCTATTTCTTTGGTGTCGATAAATATGAATGCAAGCCCGAGGATTATGGCCATTAATCCGTGAAGCAGCATATAAACGCTTGAGCCTTTGATGAATGATTTATTCATAGTGAAAATAATTTACAATTAATAGCGCAAAGATAATCAATTCTTTAATAACGAATTTAAACCGTAACTGTCTTCTGCCCGTCCTCCGGCCGGTTTTTGTATCATTTATGCCGGTAGTACGTTCCAAATTAACTTTGATGTTGAAATAAATTCCGGTTTAAACAGTTTTCTTGAGACATTAAATTATATATTTCTACTTTTGCAGTTGTGAAGAAAATAGATTATTACATAATACGAAAGTTTCTGGGGACTTTCTTTTTTACGCTGGCGCTGATTATTGTCATAGTCATCATTTTTGATATTTCCGAAAAACTTGATGACTTTATTAAACATCATGCTCCGCTTTATGAAATTGTATTTCACTATTATGCGACCTTTATTCCTTATTTTGTAAATCTTTTCAGCCCGCTGTTTACCTTCATCGCCGTTGTGTATTTTACTTCACGAATGGCATATAATACCGAGATTATTGCCATTTTGAGCAGTGGTATCAGCTTTAAAAGATTTATGAAACCTTATTTGATTTCTTCATTGATTATTGCCGGTCTGTCGTTCTATCTTGCCAATTTTCTTATCCCCAAAACCAATAAAATAAAGAATGATTTTGAATTGCATTACATAAGGTCAAAGTATTTCAAGGCAAAATATAATATCCATGTTCAGAACAAACCCGGCGAGATACTTTACGTAGAGAGTTTTAACGTTTACGATAAAAAGGGCTATAATTTTACTTTTGAGAAATTTAACGATAAGGGCTTGTATTACAAAAT
>Ga0256913_10001789_pt1 | contig 11002 bp, 22 predicted proteins | sample Axial_MatmetaG_FD_185970 | JGI IMG/M metagenome (GOLD analysis project Ga0256913, IMG submission 185970) | Deep-sea worm associated microbial mat communities from Axial Seamount, Juan de Fuca Ridge, Pacific Ocean - Axial_Mat | ecosystem: Environmental > Aquatic > Marine > Oceanic > Microbial...
GTGAGACCTTTTGTATTTGTAATGTTCCGATAATCCCGCCAAAGAAAATACCAACCACAACAGCCGTAGTGATAATTCTATATAACACAGTTCGATTATCTTCCCATTTGTCATTACAATTGTTCTCCATATCATCAACTAAGAGTTTAATTTCAGTTTTATGAAGTTGTAATATTTCTTTGTTATTATCAATTTTCTCTGATAATCGCTGGCATCGTTGCTTCATTTCATCTTTATATGCATCCAATCCGCATCCTAAAAGACAACTATTCATACTCATAGAAACAGATTTTAGATCATCTCGCATCTGATCTTGTGCATTTTCCAATATTTCCAGCCTACGAGTCAATTCACTTTTTATCTGGTTTTGGTCATCTGTTGACATTATTTTCCAAACCTCTCTTCACCGTATTTCATTTTACCTTACAACAAATTTTAACCAAAACATATGCAATTGTATTTATATTTTTTATTCAGTCAGAAGTTCTTTTGATAATTTTTCCTTTCTGTCGTTAACCTCTTTTAATGTTTCCCCGCCACCATAAATTAATTGTTCTTTGGTGGTCTCTTTCGGTGTTTTCTTCTCAAGATATGGTTTATCCTCTTGTGATTTCATCTAATTCACCCTCCTTTTCAGAAAAATATCCCATAAGTGGTTGAATATTCTCACACAATTCTCTATATCTTTGAGTAATATAAGGTACAATTGATCTCTCATCATCGGTCAATATAATATACCTCTTATATATACAATAAATTAATGTTAATGGATCAATATCATTTTTGTTGTATTTATTAACAATTACCCTTATTTCACCATCACGACACTTACAAAAACTCTGTAATTGATTATATCCATCCCTTTTTGGTTCATTTTTCATATATTCAACAATATTAGCAAATGATTTGTCTATCTCATCTTTTGACAACCTAATATTTCTTTTTTTGATTTTGTCATTCTGGACATACAGATCAATTACTTTTTGGTCACAGAAATGTTTATATGTAAAAGTTTTCCACAATGAAAATCCACAATCCATATACACATCAATATCAATATTAGAATATGTTGTATTGAAATGTACCATCATTTTATACAACCATTCTGCATTTTTCTTATTCATCTTCTTTAAGTGAGATTCCCAATCTTTTGGTAGTCTAAACCCACGATTATTGGCTCTCGCTTGTGCCCTTCTAAATGCACAATACACATCATATTCACTTACCACAATTTATCTCCTTTATTTTAAAACAATGATATTACAATTCTTTTAATAGTTTGTCAATACCATGCTTTTTTGTAAAGAATTGAGAATATTCCCCAATAGTTGGTCTGTATGGTCTATATTTAAGTTTCATTTTGGCCTCTTTTGGTGTCCTATCAGCCTTTTTATGGTTACAAGGTTTACAACAACACACACAATTAGTCCAAGTTGATTTTCCACCTTGGGCACGAGGAATCACATGATCAACCGTACAGTCTTTCAAGTTTTCAATTTCATCACCACAATACAAGCAAATTTGTTTATCTCTAATGATGATATTTTTCTTGGAGAATGGAACTTCTTTTTTGAAAATTGATTTCACAAACCTAACCACACGAACAACCAATGGAACAGTGATCTCAACTGTCCTATCTTGATTACGCACAATTCTAGTGGTTTCTTTTAGAGTTTCCGCCTTACCTTCAATTAAAAGACATACGGCATTTTTCCAAGATGTGATACTTAAAAATGTATAATCTGCATTAAGAACGATTACAGTCTGCATTTCAATATATTCCTTTACATTTTGAATGGATTCTGTTGACCCTTCATCATTACATTTTTGATTTTATCAGAATCCCTCAAATCTCTAATGTACATACGATAGTTTTCTATTGCCTCATTTTTTGTAACTTTATATGCTGGGGAGCCATCTTCATTCTCCACCATAATTTCATCTTTATCGGTATAACAAAAAACACATTTACATGCATTTGTTAACTCATCCACTACAACCGACATATCTGGATGGAAATATTTTTCACATTTTACACACTTTGGCATTACAAACTCCTAATTTTCATCAAGTTCAATCAAATGTTTTTCTATTAATTGACCTATTTGTGTTATATTTGATTCTACATTATTACAATATTCCACCAATCCCTGATTATTTTTATTGTCAATTTCTTGTTTACATGCAAGTATTTCCATTTTCAACAATCCAGACAATGCTGTTTCCAAAGAAAGGTATACATCAGACACCTTATCATTATCAACATCTTTTACTGTTAATGAAACCGATGGCTTAATACTTTCGTAATTACCTGTATTTATAGTTAGTGTTCTAGATACATTTATGTCAACTTTCATTTTTATTATTCTCCCTGTAATTTTTAATCGCTTCGTGAATAGCGGAAGCGGCTAAGTTACTACAATGCATTTTTTCTGGTGGGAGACCTTCAAGTGCTTCAGCAACAGCCATATCCGTTAATTTTTCGGCTTCTTCTAATGTTTTACCTATTGCCATTTCAGTTGCCATAGATGAGGTAGCAATTGCCGCACCACATCCAAAAGTCTTAAATTTGATATCCTTAATGATATTATCTTCAACAATTAATTGCATTTGCATAATATCACCACAAGTGGCATTACCAACCTCACCAATTGCGTTAGCACCTTGCAAATCCCCTGAATTACGAGGATTTGCAAAATGATCCATTACTTTGTCACTATACATTATTTTACAATCACTCCTTTAATAATCAATAAATGGACCTAATTCAAATATTTTGTCCAAATGATCCCACATTTTCGACTCTATTTCGTGATATGGGTCATCTTTTTTCATTTCTTTTGTAAGCACCTCTTTAAAATAATCATACTCTTTTTCGTACATTACAAATTTTTCTTGTGCATCGTGTGTTGTCATTGTGACATTCGATATCCTATCTGCAAGTTTAATTAACCGTGCAAGAGGGTGTTTGGCAAGTTCAGGGTAGGTGTTTTTTTGTCTTTCTTTTCTGTTCCTTCCCCGTTTATCAGTTACAAGATAGGTTATATCGGCAACTTCCCGTCCAAACTCATCATAAATGTCCTCATAGACATACTGTGTATCTTCAATGACATCGTGTAACCAAGAAATAGTCAATGCGAGTTCATCAAAAATACCGAATATAATTAATGTGTTATAGACATCGTTTAAATGTTTGGTATAAGGGAAATCACCATATGTATCACCTGTATGGGCAATTTCAGCAAACTTTTTGGCTTCTAATAACATATCTTTCCCTCACTCTCTAAACCCATTATAACACAATATTACTTATAAGACAAGTTCGGATTTATCCTCTTGTAATTCTTTTACCGCTTCTGTTTCGGCGATATCAGTACCACAATTCATACAAATAAAATTACTTCCCGCTGGAGCAATACCTGCCTGACCATTTTGGCTCATTACTGCGGAAACCTTAACAAATGTTAAAATCTCAGTAAATGCCGCACTCCCACATTTTGAACATACTACAACTTCTGGTTCTTCCATTATTCAAGCTCCTCTTCATTAGTTTCTTTATCATAATCAAGTCTTGTATGATAAATACCATCCAATTCCCTAATTAATCTCTGTTGTACCCTTCTTAATGTTCCAACTTTCATCTCATCCAGTTGTTTATCTTCTCTTAGACGATCAATTGTATCCCTCACCACCTTAGCTTTAGCTTCTGGTGTGGTTAATTTGTCTGCCACAGACCGAGCAGTTGCCTCAACGGAATCAACAATCATCAAAATAGACGAATATTCCCCACTGGGCTTGGGACATTTATACCGAAAAACATCGGGATTATTTTTATCTGTTTTATTCAACAATGACTTAATTATAGTATCCCCGTGATGCTCTGCTGTTATTTCCATCACTTCACGAGGCATATCAGTTTCAGTCATTAAAATCATAACACTATCAGCAACATGTCTGGTGATTAATTGATATGATATATATGGGTCAAGTTCATCGTGGGGATTTCCATCACTATTTTGATTTTCAGTAAAAAATGACGGATTTAACATTTTCCCGATGTCATGATACATAGCACAAACCTTCATCAATACCGTATCCAAACCAAGGTCAGATGCTACCGCTTCAGATAAATCAGCCACATTTTGTGAATGTCTATATGTTCCAGGTGCAGCCGATTTCAATTTATCAAGTAACGGATAATCACTATCAAGATATTTTTTTAAGTCTTCTGTTGATACTTGAGTTTTTTTGTCCATTATATATCTCCGTTCTTTATCATTGTCCTCAATTTCATCAATCTTGAACAAAATTCGTTTGATGTCAATACTGTTTGATTTTTATTTCTATTCCCAATTGAATGTGTCAACATACCATCACCAGAAGCCAATAATGCCTTACGAAACCCCTCACTTTGTTTGGCTAGTTCCATATATGCCCTATCTAGCAAATCTTGATATCTTTGACTATCTCTTTTGATATCAATACCTTTCCAATATAAAGTTTGTTTTCTTCTCCAATTTTTGTTAAATCCTTTTTGTTTAGCAGCATAACCAACCAACTTACACACCTCTTCTTGCATATCAGGATTGGAAAACTTTAATGACTGCAAAAATCCTTCCATAGAATTACAAACAACCCCATCAAGAACAAATCTATGACCAGCAAAGTTTGATAATTTATTGGCAGGATAATTAGATTTAGAATGTATATCCATGTTTTATAAAATATTCCTTATCTGTATTAATTACCATTTGTTTCAACTCATCTGTGTATATATGATCAACAATTGGTTTATTTGATTGATTTTGATGATTCATAACAATATTTTTATCTGGAAATGCTCGATCAATACCATTTTGTAATCCATCTTCCATTCTATAAATTTCTTTACATTGATGTAAACCAACCTTCTTGTAATACCAATTAAATAATGACCCTTCAAAATCACTATATGTCACCTCAGAAATATCATCAAAATATGTATTTAACCAACATAAATAATGATTCATCATCACCATTTTAAACTTTTCTTTAATTCTTTCTATATATTGAGGATTATCTTTTAAAAATCCACCCATATCCAACATTCTTGGTAGTGTATACTCAAAAGGAAGATCATAGTTATCAGACAATACCGATAAAATAAAACATCCCGCTCTATTATTTCTTTTTGTCTTTAAAAAATAATACCATGACAAATACCAATCAATTGGACTTCTTATGAACCCAACAGTTGGAATATTTTTATACTTTAATGGAAGTGAATCTATATGAGCATGTTCACAAGAAAACTTATATTCATATCCAGCCCTCATAATAGACCATCTTACAGATGAACCACCACATCGTGGCATATGTAACACAACCTTATCTAAATCAGTAACCAGCAATTATAAAATTACCTCCTCCAAAAATTCAAACACAAACCTATTTCCATCTCTAAAAACATCGTCACTATGAGCAAATAGTTTTCTATTGCTATTATATACCGATTTATACAACTCATTTTTATTTGGTGGTGGATATACCCACATAGATCTAATTGATGAAGCGTGTCTCCATTCAATATTAGATGAAGCAAATAACCAAGTTTCAAGTTGTGGGCCTCTTTGATACGGCCAACATTTTGTCCTTTCAATAAAATGATTTTTGTTCATAATAAAAGGACAATGAGAACAAAAATTGACATAACAATTATCATGTTCCCTTACAAAATCAAGTGTATCCCAAAGAACTTTAGCAAATCCAGACCCACCTTTATTACCCCTTCTAGAATAATTTTCTCCAAATGCATACAAAAAATGAAAATCCTCTATTGAAGAATTATCAACAAAATAAAAATCATCATTCATATAAAGGTAATAATCTGGTAAAATATCAATCTTATTGTTGAGAGTTTGATATATATGATCGTTTGTATGACCATTAACTTTATTTATAGGTATCCATTTTAATCCTTCAATTTCAGGATTTACAACTGACATCACATAAAAATCAGACACCCAAGGAGCAAACTTTTTCACACTTAAAAAACTCAATTCAAGTTCTTTGTTGTGAAACTCACTTGGGTGCCATAACCAATAAGCAGGTATAGATTTTAATGATTTTGGTATGTCATACATTATTCTGATTTATAAAACACATGATAAAAGTCTTGCTCAACTTGAATATTAATGACATTATCAGCGGAAATTGCCATTGCCTCAAGTTTTTGATTAATCTCCTGCAGAATTACCACAGGACTTTTAGATTGTTGGTTTGGGCCAAAGACCGCAACACCAAATGCTCCAATTTTACTCATAAATTACCTCACAGTTTTTTTTATTTATTCCAATGATCTTTAACACATTGAAAATATATTCTAAAATCTTCAATTAAATGGTCATATACATAAAATGGTAGAATTAAAATTAACCAAGCAAACATTACACCAGTGAACATAAACAACAAGAATAATGAATACAACTTTGGAAATTTTGTTGATATTTTTTCAAGTATCATTGTTCCCCACCAATCAACAAATCAACAAAAATATCATTATCAATTTCATCATTAATTTGTTCATATTCTTTCTCGGTTAACAGAAAAGATCTGACAAAATAATACCCCAAATCAAAAATAATACCAAAAAATAGATAAAAAGATAAGAAAATTTGTTTCATTATACATCCCTTTCGTTAAAGAAAAATAGATAAAAAGATAAGAAAATTTGTTTCATTACACAACTCTTTCATTAGAAATTTGTTTTGTATTTATTTTAGTTCAATGAAACAAGGTATTGATAAAGTAGATACCAAAAACGATACCAAAGAACCAATAACAGTAAAGCGTATCCAATAGCAATAAAATAAATTAGTTTCATTACACAACTCTTTCATTAGAAATTTGTTTTGTATTTATTTTAGTTTAATGAAACAAGGTATTGATAAAGTAGATACCAAAAAAACGATACCAAAGAACCAATAACAGTAAAACGTATCCAATAGCAATAAAAAAATAAATTAGTTTCATTACACAACTCTTTCATTAGAAATTTGTTTGGGTATTAATCGATAAAAGTACATACGTGCTCTACCGGCTGAGCTATCTCACAAGATTTGAACTTGTGAGAGTGGGACTCGAACCCACGACAACGGATTTATCAGATCGAAGTAACTATTATCTACGACACCAAACAATTAATTGAAACTATAATACAATATTAATATTGATATGTCAAGTTGGTTCCACAATTCCCACAAAAAATATTTGAAGAATTATTAACCTTACCACACACTCCACATTTTATTTTTCTTGATACTGTGAGTGGTTTTTTGATTTCCTGTCCATTCACACACCCCTTTAGTTGCAATACAATCGAATGTATGGTGGTTTCCAGTTCACCAATTGACCCATATACAAATTTTTGGTCACTTTCAGACCCTTTTGTGGTAATACCAGCATCACTATCAACCGACATGGAGAATGGTTTGGTAGATGGATATGAATTATATGAGACACTATTACAATCACTACCAGAATTATCACAATACCGCACATCATTATGATAATTCCAATCATATCTCCTATAAATTGGTGGATTAATTTCAGGCACAACCTCAAATTGATATGTAATTCTAATCATACCATCATCAATCCTATCACCACGATAACCAGATATTTGTTCAGTTTTTTCAATGAATTTAAATCTCGGTCCTTTTGATAAATCATTGTCGATGACATATCGTTCAAGATCTACGGATTCGTTTGGATTCAACAAAAGCCCATCAATGACAATTTCACCATCAATTTCAACTTTTATGTGTGCCTTTTGTGTATTGAGATTTTTTAAAAGAATTGAATATTCTTCTCCGAACGGCAAGAAAACAGTATCATCCTGTTCTCTCATAATCTTCCCTTTGCATTTTACACTTGCTACTAATTTTTTGTTATACATCATAGTTCCTTTCTCCTTATATCCGTACTGACTAAACGGATGAGTATTTTTCTTAAAGTCAGTTTGAGCAAAAACTATTTAATCAATATTATCTTCTTTCCAATTACCATGACAACGAGGACACAGAACAATTCTAATAGGAAAATTAACCTCCCTGTTCCACCCATAAAAATTAACTTTTCTAGAACCATCTGTTTTTTGTGAACACATTTGACATCTTATTGTTTTCATAATCACACCTTTTTTGTAAAGTTGACCCTACTAAACCACCCACGAGCATATTTTTCCTGTATAGGAGATTTTTTCATATACTCAATATAATGATTGCCTTGTAACACATTAATAATTTTAACCAATAGATGAATTGTATCATGTTTTAAATATGTTTGTAAACATGAGTGGGTGGTATTTCCATACATCCCATCAACCACCATATCTTGATAAAGTGTACCATTTCTATTCAAAACATTTAATGCTGTTTGAAGGAACCCAACTGTTCTCCCCACCCCCATATTAACAGAGGTATCGAACATTTCAAGTGCCAATCCATAAGGCATTTCATCACCACAATATGGATCAAAATATGCAGATTTATAGAACATCTTAACTCTAACATCCAATTCAATTGTTTGGTCATTAACCTCACCCAATTCATCGATGTTTTGCATTTCATCTATAATTTCCCACCCATTCCAAGATGGATTGTATCTTCTTGATATACCTTTATATGTCTCTCCACCAACATCATCTGGATCATTTGTATACCCACCTTCATTTTTCATTGTATGGTGGTACGCATCCAAGAAATAACTCATTTTTACCTCACTTTTGTTTTACATGACATTCGGTACAAGTAACAGGGGCATTTCCATTATGAGTGGTCTTATGACAAGATTTACACACCTTATGACCAAAATCTTTATTTACAGACCCACCATATACATCAAGTAATTTATGACAAACCTCACAATCCTGTCCATATTGGTTTTCGGTATGAAGTTTATGGTCAAATGTAACCACACCCCTACCTTCATATGTCTTCACAAAATCAATGTTACCTTCTATAGCAAAAGACATACCCGACAACATTACAACCAACAAAATAACCATCACTAATCTTTTCATAATAATCTCCTTTGTAAACTTATTACCAGTATTTAACACTAAATTAAACATTTTGTCAACGGAATCTACCCGACATCTACCCAAATATATATCGTTATTTCAATAAAATTCCCAATACTTTCTTAATAAGTTTTTTGAATCCATCCCAATCATCATTTTTTAGAAATTTCTCCATTTTATTGATTTCATCATCAGATGCCTTATCATAAAATTTAACCATTTCCTCAAATCCAAGATTACCTGAATATGACGCTTCATTAGTTGTAATATATTTTTTTAATTTTGACATAATACCCCTCTAAATATTGCTCAATAAATATTTCATTTCTTTCCAAGTCAATATTCTTTGCATACCCTTTGGAAGAATTTTTTCTCTATGTAACCGACTGACAAACGCTTTTACAAATTTATCGTAATCATCTTCTGTCCTGAAATTTTTAAAATTAGAAACAAAACTGGATTTCAATTTAAAGAATGTTTCCCAATTTATCTTATCAAACTCTTTCTTTTTCATCCCTTTCCTGATAGATTTCATTGCATGTATCTGTGAATTAACCTCAAAATTGGAATGATTGACATCAGCAAGATTACCTTTTATTTGTTCACCTTTTTCTTTTGCTTTATTAACTCGTTTGGTAATAAATTCATTGTGGAGAGAATCATCAATCCAGTGGGTCAATTCGTGGGCAATCGTCCCTTTAAATGACGCTGGAGAAAATTCACTCTTAAATCTATCAAACATTACACCAAGTTGAAATTTCATCGCCCCAAAATCCAAACGATTTTTCATTATCATATCCAATGCCGATGAATGGATGGACACTTGAATAACTTTTTTATTGATATCATAATAACTACCATAAAAAAATGAACCAATTCTTATATCAACTGGATTAACCTTATGTGCCTGTTTACTGTTACGATTTTTTAATATAGCGGATGTTGACTTAAAAAAAATTGTTTCACCTGAACTTTTATCATAACGGGAATTTAGAAATGAATATACATAATCCTCATCACCACGATTTATTGCTTTGAATAGATCTTCGATTCCAGATTTATCGTACAATAATTCGACATCCTTATCTATTGCAAAGGTCTTTTCTGTTAAATATTTTTTCAATCTGCTCATTTATCTTCTCCGTGGGGCTTATGATAAAAATACATTTCCAAAGTATTTACCCCAATTATGGCAACATTATTCCTAAAATTAAAAAATGTTTTAATTGGGATTTGAGTGATATCATAACTGAGTTTTTTATCAAACAAATAGACATCGATTAATGATTTTATATATGAGGAGTGTTTAATACCTCTAATAAAATACAATGATCTATTTTCTGTTACGACATTTCTATAACCAAACTTTATATCAAGATATGATTCCATATTTAGTATATTATCATAAAATATGACATCAACATCAATATATGTACCACCAAGTTCGTATAATATCAATAATCGTAAAAAATCACATTTGATTGCAATTTCTTGCCATTTTTCTGATTCATGTACAATTATCGAATCAAATTGTTCCTTCCACTTATAATGACTAAGAAAATAATCTATTTCATCATCATCGAACAATTTATAATCCAACTGTTTAATGATATCTTGATTTTTTTCAATATACCAATCATACTTGTCTGTTTTGTAATTTATCTGAAATATCATTATATGTATTTATGATTTGAGAGTTTCTATATCAATTCTTTCGGCACCAAAAAAGGTCTTAATTCCAACTTTCTCAAGTAACAATTTATAAAAAATATAGTCCTCATTGTAAGGAAAACAAAATGAATCAATTGAAATACCCTGTTCACTAAAAGATGCCATCATAGTATTAATCTCATACTTTAATATATCATATAATGGCTTTATTTTTATATGTCTCAACCGTTTGTGATTGTGACTATGACCTCCAATTTCACATCCATCTGT
>Ga0256913_10001790_pt1 | contig 11001 bp, 12 predicted proteins | sample Axial_MatmetaG_FD_185970 | JGI IMG/M metagenome (GOLD analysis project Ga0256913, IMG submission 185970) | Deep-sea worm associated microbial mat communities from Axial Seamount, Juan de Fuca Ridge, Pacific Ocean - Axial_Mat | ecosystem: Environmental > Aquatic > Marine > Oceanic > Microbial...
GATGGGGGGGCATCCCCCCCCCGTGAACGCCGCGTCACTGGAACCGCCCGGAAAGGGCTCTCCAATGGCGCTGCGTCAAGCTCCAACCACACTGCCTGCCATGGAGCGGGCGTTTTTTTATCAATCATTGCATCATGGCGAATTCTGACAGAAGAGTTGTTGTCACCGGAATGGGTGTCGTGTCAAGCGTCGGGAACAACCGGCGGGACTTTTGGGACGCCTTGCTTGATTGCGCCTGCGGTCTGGGTCCGGTAACGTGTTTCGACGCTTCCGAGTTCAAAACCCGGATAGCGGGAGAGGTCAAGGATTTCGACGTATCGAAGCACATGCCCCCGAAAGAGGCGAGGCGTTTGGATCCGTTCTGCCACTACGCCGTGGCGGCCTCGGACGAAGCCCTCGAGCACGCGGGAATACCCAAAGACCTATCCGGACTCGAACCCAACCGCGTCGGAGTTTTAGTGGGCAGTGGCATAGGCGGCCTCCAAACGGTCGAGAAACAATGCCACATTCTCAAGGACCGCGGCCCGTCGAAAGTGTCCCCGTTGCTCGTCCCGATGATGATTGGCGACATGGCTTCCGGAACCCTTTCGATGCGTTATGGAGCTAAGGGACCGAATTTCGGAGTGGTTACCGCGTGCGCCTCCGCTGGGCATTCCATCGGCGAATCCTACTGGATAATCAAACGCGGCGACGCCGACACGATGATAACCGGCGGCGCCGAAGCCACAATAACCCCGATAGGCTTCGCCGGGTTCTGTTCCATGAAAGCGATGAGCAGAAGAAACGACGATCCCCTCCACGCCAGTCGTCCGTTCGACGCCGAACGCGACGGTTTCGTGATGGCGGAGGGAGCCGGAGTCCTCGTTCTCGAGGAGCTCGAACACGCTAAAAAACGCGGCGCCGAGATATTCGCCGAGGTATTGGGATACGGAGCGACCGGCGACGCCTACCACATCACCTCCCCAGCTCCTGGCGGGGAAGGAGCGGCCAGAGCGATGACGATGGCGATGGGGCACGCGGGAATCGCCCCGGACGGGCTCGATTACATCAACGCCCACGGCACAAGCACTCCCTTGAATGACAAATTCGAAACGGCCGCGATAAAATCTGTATTCGGAGAGCGCCCTGAAAATCTCTCGATCAGCAGCACGAAAGGAATGACCGGACACGCCCTCGGAGCGGCGGGAGGTCTCGAGACGATCATCTGCGTCGAAACGATTAGGTCAGGCGTCGTCCCACCCACGATAAACTACGAGAATCCCGACCCCGAATGCGATTTGAACTACACGCCGAACATCCCCGTTGAAAAGAAAATCGATGTCGCTATGAATGTGAATTTGGGCTTCGGAGGGCATAACGCCGCTTTGATACTTGGAAAATTCTCTTGAGGAGGAGGTGCCGTAATGAAAACTAGAATACTCGTTCCCCTCGCGTTGGTCTTAGTGGTGGCGGGGTGCCAAACCGAATTGGCCCAGCAACCCTACGGCCCCAAAGAACAACAATGGGAAAAAGTTATAAAAGATAACTATCCGGATTGGAACCCTCCTTCAACCGTCCCCCCAGACAGGATGTCGGCTCCCCCTTCGGGTCCCGCCGTGATAGTTTCGGATAATTCCGAAGTGGTGGAAGTCCCCTTGGAGACGGCTCCGGAAAACACCGTGCCCGAAACCAACGTCACGCAGCCTCCCCTCCAGCAACCACCGGCGGGTGGTGACGCGACCGAGTTCCAAACCTACACGGTAGTCAAAGGCGACACCCTTTGGAAAATAGCAAAACGCTTCTACGGTTCCGGCGTTCAATGGAAACGAATATACGGAGCGAACCAAGACGTCATATCCAACCCCGACAAGATCAGGGCCGGTATGGAAATCAAGATCCCCGCGTCACAGTGAATTCGCTCCGAATCGAAGGCGGACGCCCCATCTCGGGAACGGTGACGGTGGGCGGCAACAAAAACGCCGTCCTCCCGATGATCGCAGCCTCGCTCCTGACCGACGAGGAAGTGCGCCTCAAAGGCGTCCCGGAAATACTCGATGTCGAGTCGATGCTGGAGATAGCCTCATCACTCGGCGTCGCCGTGGAACGTGACGGAGACACCGTCAAACTCAAGGCTTCCGGACCGTTGCGCCATGCCATCCCGAAACACCTCTGCGGAAAGGTGAGAGCCTCTATACTGTTCACCGGCCCCCTCCTAGCTCGACTCGGAAACGCGTCGATTTGGCCCCCAGGGGGCGATGTCATTGGCAGACGACGCCTCGACGCTCATTTCTACGGTCTCTCAACGCTCGGAGCGCGGATAGACGCGGAGGAGCGCCCATTCCGCCTGAAGGCGCCCTCGCCACTCCGTGGACGCGACCTTTTCTTCGACGAGGCAAGCGTCACCGCCACCGAGAACATCATGATGGCGGCCGCGTTGTCGGAAGGAGTTACGACGATACGGAACGCCGCGGCCGAACCGCATGTCCAGGCGTTGGCCCGCCTCCTTCAATCCATGGGAGCGCGGATCGAGGGGATAGGGACCAACACGTTGCGGATAGAGGGCCGCTCAAAGCTAGGTGGCGCGGAAACGGCGGTGCCGGGAGACCACGTCGAGGCGGCCAGCTTCCTCTCAATGGCTGCCGCCACCGGAGGAACAATAACCGTCAAAGGCGCCTCCCCGCGCGATTTCTGGATGACTCGACGCGTGTTCGAGAAATTCGGGGCCCCTCTAGAAACGGACGATGAGGGCATACATCTCAAAGCCCCTGGGGAAATGACGGTCGAGTCAGACTTCGGCGGAGCCATTCCGGTGGTGTCCGACGGCCCCTGGCCACAATACCCCAGCGACATGATGAGTTGCAGCATTGTGATGGCGTCCCAGGCGAAAGGATCCGTATTGTTCTTTGAAAAAATGTTCGAGGGAAGAATGTATTTCGTCGACCGCCTCATAAGCATGGGTGCCAACGCCATCGTGTGCGACCCCCACAGAGTATTGATAACCGGACCATCGAAACTCAGGGGCTCCGAAATGTCAAGCCCCGATATCCGGGCGGGAATGGCTATGCTCATCGCCGCCCTAGCGGCCCGGGGGGAAAGCGTCATACACAACGCCGACGTCATATACCGCGGATACGAATCCGTAGTCGAAAAGATAACGGCTCTCGGCGCGAATGTGGAAAAATTGTAATTTAGAACGCCCGCACCCCTTGTAATTAAACATGTTTTGTGATAAGATTACGCTTAATAGATGTTGTTCCCCCAACGGAGGTTTGACGGACGAATGGCTGAAAACGGCAAAGTTCTAGTGGTTGACGACGACGAGCTCCTCAGGGATTTCTATTCGAAAGTGCTGAAGTCCGAGGGGTTCGACTCCGTTCCCGCTCCGGACGGCGACGCCGCCATCGAAATACTGAACAAGGAATCCGATTTCGTGCTGGCCATAATAGACTTGCTAATGCCTGTCAGAACAGGCTGGGAACTAATCGAATTCATCAAGAAGGACGACAAACTCAAAAACATCCCAGTTATAGCCTTGACGGGATTGGCGTCCTCGTTCGACGACTTCCACAACGTCGAATCCGTTTGCGACGCGATTCTACACAAGGGAAAATTCGAACTTCCGGAATTCATCGAGACAATTAAAAATGTAGCGCTGAAGGGGTAGGACGCTCTTTCCGCCGCTCCCGCGTCAACGCTCCCAAGAAGGAATCCCTCCATGCAAGTCATAATACGCCCCGATCCAGGATCCGCTTGCGACTTGGCGTCGGCCATAATAGCCAGACAAGTCCGCGAGCAGCCCGACTCCGTTCTAGGACTGGCCACCGGCAGGACGATGGAGATACTGTACGCGAAACTGGCGGAGAAACATGAAAACGAGGGACTTGACTTCTCCTTGGTCAGAACATACAATCTCGACGAATACATTGGCATCCCCCCGGAGCATCCAGGCTCTTACCGCCATTACATGAACAAGCACTTCTTCGAGAGAATAAACATAGACCTCAGAAACACACACCTCCCTCTGGGAATGGCGAAAGACCTCGAATACGAATGCCGCGCCTACGAGGCGAGCATAGAAAAAAACGGCGGCATAGATTTGCAACTCCTAGGAATCGGAGCCACTGGACACATAGGATTCAACGAACCCCTGTCCGCCTTGAAATCAAGAACACGGGAAAAACCCCTCACGCCCGTGACGATAGAACAAAACAAAAACCTCTTCCCAAACCCCAGGGAAATGCCGCGCAGGGCCATAACAATGGGGGTGGGGACAATCCTCGAAGCTAAAAGGATACTTCTACTGGCCACGGGCGCGGACAAAGTCGAGATATTGGCAAAGGCGGTGGAAGGTCCCATCACCGCCATGGTGTCGGCCACGGCGTTGCAACTACACCCGAAATGCACGGTCATAGCCGACGAGCCAGCGGCGGCGAAACTACAGGAACGCGAATACTACGACTGGATATACCAGCACGAATCGGAATGGGCCCCCTTCCGGGAACAAGGACTTTGACCCGAAACCGAGCGCGGAGAACGGCCGCGGGGAATCCCCACTCATCTCCCGCTGGCGCTCGAGCGCGTCAGCAGAAAACGCATATTGTCCTCGAACGCCGCCGCTTTCGTGATCCCCATATGGGCCGCGCGTAGCAATATTATGTTCCGCCAACGTATCGGCGAGGAGAAATCATACGCCCCGGAGGTCAGAGCCCTTCGATCCCACAACGCGCTGGAAGTCAAAACCTTCCCGTCGCCAGAACCGTATTCGACTACATCCACCCTCCCCTTCGGGGTGACGGCGGCGCGCTTCGTCGTTTTCACGCCATTGCCACAGACAAGATGTAGCAGAAGCCCGTCGGGAGGGGAATCGGGAGTGGACATCGATGCGATGAAGCGCCGGGCCCTTTTCAAGCACTTCTCCAAATGCTCCAAGGCGGCCGCGCGGCGCTTGGACTCCGTTTCGATATCCGGGAGGAGAGCCGTCAACACATGGTCGTTGCGTTTTTCCGCCAGCCCCCACCCCATACGCTCCCAAAGCGACACGTCGAAAACGTTCAATGGCTCGTGGATATCGGACGCCACGATCGAATCAAGCTCCGGAGCCGGTAGCATTTGGTAATAGGATGGAAGAGTTCCCAAAACGGCGGTCGGATACGGCTGGAACGGACTCCCCTTCACCATTTCGAGAAAGGTGTCGAGATACCCGGCGTTGGGTGTCCCGACGATGACCGCTCGCTCGACATCCTCCGCCCCTTTCCAAGTCGGCTTGGGCAACGGGCCGTCATCCGCCAACGGGGCGTCGCCGTAACGCAAATAATAGCGGGTCAACAGCCCCCCCATTGAGTGCGCCACTATGTCGAATTTGATGGACGCCACATCTTTTCCGCGGTTCCCGCGCCCTTTCTCCAGAAGCTCGCCTTTCTTTTGGGAGACGAAATCCGCGAGAGCCGCGGCGTTCGATGGAAGGTCGCGCCTCCAATCGTAGGCGAAAAGAAAGAGGTTGCGGTCCTCGGAACGGAAACCGCTTTTCTCCAATATGTCTATCATATCCTTGTAGGCGGGGAACTTCAGTTGCACCCCGGCGAAACGAATCTCAAGCCTCTCGAGCATCTTCGTCGCCTCGATCGCGTCGGCAAGCTCGGACAAGGAAGCGCCGCGCTCCATCGGATGCGCTATCTGCCGCATCTTCTCAGCCGAGGCGCGGATCGAATTCAAAAGATGGAAATTCCCCCACAAATCCTCCCCCGTTTTGGAATCCGCCAACTGGGAACCGAAAAAGCCGTGTATCAGGATAACGGGATTTTGCGCTCGCCGCGGTATTCCCTCAAGCCACGGGAAATATCGTCCTCGAACGCAGTGGACACCTCCGCCGCGTCGTTGTAGGACATGTAAGTCGTTATCTGCCTGGCGAAGTTCTCCTTGAGATAGCGATAGCTCTTCCTAAGGTCGTGCATATCCAAGGAATCGCCGTATTTATCGAGAATCTCCCCGTATCGGGAAACGAAATCCTCGTATCTCGCCGTTAAATCCTTTAAATTCATAGGTCGCTCCGACAAACGGTGGTGGGCCTTGGAGCCACATCAAGCGGGGGCTCCAGGCGAAAATCATTTTCCCTTTGGCATTCCGTATTTTTTCATGAACGCCGCGGCCTTCTTCGGGTCGGGATGGGCGAAATGATGTCCTTTCAAAGCGGTTTCAGCTCCGTCCGGCACAAACATGAACTCCACGGGACCACCCAGTTTCTTGTAGCGTTCGGCGAAAACCATGGCGTTTTCCCCTGGCGGAGCGATCCGGTCCGTTCCGCTCACCAAAAACAAAACCGGAATTCTAGCTTTGGCAATAGGAGTTATTATGGCTGTATCGACGGGATTGCCCTTGAACGCCAATATCTTATCCTCCGTGTCGAAACCATAGTATTCCCCCAACTGGCGCATCCCGGTATCGTCGTGGTCGCCTTTCCATTTACCCAACGGCCAACTCTTGATATCGCACACTGGAGAATCGGCGTAGACACACGATACGCGGTCGGGATGGCGGGACGCCCAGCGGAAAACGAAAAGACCTCCCCGGCTCACCGCCTCCAACACCGGCTTCTTCGCAAGACCATGCCTCTTCGTCATGAAATCGTAAAACTTGTCCCACAGGTCCAACGCCCGGTCGCAGCCAAGCATCCCACCCGTATCAAAATAGGCGATATGGAACCCTTCAGCCAAAAGAACGCGGTCAGGACCACTGTGGAAAGTGGCCCAACGCCCGCGCCAAACCCAAGGATTCCCGGGAGCGGCCTTTTTCGGAACGACAACCCAGGCGCTCTTGCCCGCGAACTTGAAATCGTATTTATCATACCCACCGTGGCTTTCGCTTTTCCTCCCATCCCAGGAAACAGGACCAGCCAATACGGCATTGACGCAAAGCAACACTCCCATCACGACAACAAAATTCAATACCGCCACTTTGACAAACGACATTCCTCTCGCCTCATGTAATTCGGGTCTTCCCGTGCTCGCCACTCCGCAAACCCATCCGAACGGCAAGGCGCTCCCCAAGCGCGAAATCCGCGTGGAAATCCGAAAAATCACGGGGGCGCAATCCGATATCCAAAACCTCCAGAAAGGAGGCTTCACCTTAATCCTCGCTCAACGCCGAACCAACCTCAGCCAGCAGCATCTCGGTGAAATCTATCCCCTTGAGTATTATCTTGCGGCATTTCTTGGAAAACTCGTCTATCTCCTCGCGGCTGAGGGTCTTGGCGGTGTTTAAAATAACCGGCGTGTCGCAAAGTGGCGACGGCTGCTCCAACAACCAATTCAAAAACGTCGCGCCGTTCTCGCGGGGCATCATCAAATCCAATATTATCACGTCGGGACCCTGGTCGTCCGCAAGCATGCGCTTCGCCTCCATCGACGACGACGCGGCGATCGCTTCGTACCCCTTGCGGCTCAAAATCATCTGCGACAACCTCAACAACGAATGGTCGTCCTCTATTATCAACACCTTTTTCTTCACATAAACCTCGTGGGAACAAACATCGTCCAACCGCCTACAACCACCCTAAACAAATACCACCATCAAACGATATTTTCCACCCCCCGCGGCCCCCTTCGCTGGAAAAAGACGAGGAAGACGCGTTTTCACGCTTGATTTATCCGCGCCATACGCTATCGTTCCCGCCTTTCGGGCCTTTCCGGACGGTGTCTGGAACGGCTACGCTGAAAAAACGGGTTGGTAGCTCAGTGGTAGTAGCATCTGCCTTTTAAGCAGAGGGTCCTGGGTTCGAATCCCAGCCAACCCACCATTTTGAAAACGCACAGCCGCGGGCGGAGACAGACCTCCGCCGCGGATACAATGGAGAGACAGACAATGAGCAACAAGTGCGCTATATGCGGAAAAGGACGCGTAGTGGGTGGATCCATAACGCGCCGCGGACTCGCAAAAAAACAAGGCGGAATAGGAACCCACGTGGTGAAAAACAACAAACGCGTCTTCCACCCGAACATACAAACGGTCAGAGCGCTTGTCGACGGCAAAGTCTGCAAACTGAAAGCCTGCGCCGCGTGCATTCGTTCGGGTAAAGTCACGAAACCCTGACACGTTCGAGGGGCCGCCTATGTCCCGGCACATGGAAACACCGCCTTCTCTCAAAGCGGCCACGCGCCGTATGGCGGTAGTCGTTACCGCGGTGGCGGTCCTCTGTTCCTCCGCGTTGACCGATATCCACGCCCAGACCAATATCACCGTCAAGAAAACCGCCTTGGCGCGGAATCCCTCGACAAATTTCCGGAAAGGCAACCTCCCCCCAAAACTCGCCGCGAAGATCGCGGAAAACCTGAGAAACTGCGGGTGGTTCGACACCGCTGCTACGGGCAAGCCTGAAATCACGATATCCGGAGGCGCGGACGGTCGCAAGGCGAAACTCCAAGTCTCCAGACCGGGCGCGGGAACGTCTTTCGCGGTATCCGCTCCTTACACCGCCAGAAAGGCGGACGCGGTGGCAAAACTCCTAGTCGACGCCATCCTGAAAAAACTTTTCGGCGTCCCTCGCCTATGCCAGTCGAAAATAGCGTTCTGCGCTAAAACCGCCCCGACCGTCCAAGAAATAATAATATGTGGATACGACGGCGCGGGAGTCGAAACGATCACCCGGAACCACGCCATCTCGCTCGCCCCGGATTGGGAGCCAAACCAAAGACGCCTCCTATATTCACTGCATGGAAAATCCTCGTCGACTTTCGTAGAATACGACACCGCTTCGAAACGCAGCAGACGCCTGGCCACCTATCCAGGACTGAATTCCGCGCCGGCGGTCTCTCCCGACGGAAAATATTTCGCCGCGGTCCTGAGCAAGGACGGCGCTGTCGACCTATACGTCAAATCATTGAACACCAGATGGATAAAAAGGTTGACAAAAAGCAAGGCGGTCGAAGCGTCACCGTGCTGGTCCCCTTCGGGGGCGAAAATATGCTTCGTCTCGAACACATCCGGAAAACCCAGATTATACGTGATCCCTCTCGCCGGAGGACGCGCCGCGAAACTCGCATCCCTCGGCACCGAAGCGGTGGCTCCAGACTGGTCCGCGAAAAACGAGATAGTCTATTCGGCGAAAATGGGACGCAACTACGCGTTGGTGGTCATAGACATGAACGGCGGGAAGCCCCCGAGAATCGTGATTTCAGCCGCGGGCGACTGGGAATCCCCGTCATGGGCGCCGGACTCCAGACACGTCGTGGCGGCAAGAACACTCAACGGCAAAACGGGAATTTACGTGATAGACACTTGGACAGGCAAAGCCAGGCGGATCGTCTCGGGAAAAGTCCCCCTCTCAATGCCGACTTGGTGAATCGACACGCGGACTCCGCGATGTAATTGAAACGGCAAAGTCCGGAATCATCCCAGAGCCTTTTCCAAAGCTCCGGTCTTCACTCCCAGCAGATAAAGCGCGAGAACCGCGGCTATCAAATAGGTCAGCCAACCAATCTCTTTGCCCTTGCCACCTAAAAGTTTCACAACCGGATAGGCGACAAAACCCAAAGTCAATCCATCGGCGATACTGAAACAAAAAGGGATGCCGGCCAAAACCAAAAACGACGGAATCGCCTCGCTGGGTTCCCCCCAATCGATCTTGCCAACGTTCTCCATCATGAGAGCGCCAACTACAACCAACGCCGGAGCGACGGCGGGGGCGCAGTTCCCCACCATCCCCGCCAAAGGCGATATGAACAGGGCTAAAAGAAACAAAAATCCCGTCGCCACAGCGGTCAACCCCGTCCGTCCGCCATACTCGACGCCCGTGGCGCTCTCGATATAGCTCGTGACCGTGCTCTGCCCCATAACCCCCCCGGCGACCGTCGCCACAGAATCGGCGGCGAACGCGCGCTTCGCGTTCGGAATGTTCCCCTCCTTGTCCAAAAGCCCCGCATGGGCTCCAACCCCGAGTAGCGTCCCGAGCGTGTCGAAAACGTCCATGAAAGTGAAAACGACTATGAAAGGAAGAAGTTTAACTATGTTTTTGAAGACGGCCGCGACATCGGCCTTCCCCAAAACAGGCATGGGACTCGGTGGAGCGGAAAACACTCCGGTGAATTTGATCTCCCCTAAAAACATAGCCAAAACCGTCGACGCCACTATCCCGAACAAAACCGCGCCGCGAACCTTCAATGTCCGCAACGCCGCCATCACCACCAGTCCGACGAAAAATATCGCTCCGTCGCGCGACGCGAACTCCGCGGGATTCAGCTCGTAATGCATGCTATGCGGCTCCGTCGATATCACACCGCCATTCCGCAAACCGATAAGCGCTATGAACAAACCGATTCCCGACGCGATCGCGTATTTCATGCTAGGACTGATCGACTCCATCAACGCCTTGCGGATATTCAAAAACGACAACGCCAAAAAGATCACGCCTGAAACCAACACGACACCCAAAGCCACGCGCCAAGCCTCGCCAGGCGGAGCGACCCCCGCCGCCGCGCAACCCGCCACAACGGAAACGAAAAAGAAATTCTCGCCCATCCCCGGAGCCAACGCCACAGGATAGTTGGCCAATATCCCCATCAATATCGAACCAAACGCGGCAGCCAGGCAAACCCCGGTGAAAACCGCCCCCTCGTCCATCCCCGTGGGAGAACCCGACAACGCCCCCGACGCGATCGCGGGCTGAAGAAAAATTATATACGACATCGTCATGAACGTCGTGGCGCCAGCCAACAACTCCGTCGAAATCGAGCTCCCGCGCTCCGATATCTTGAAAAACTTCTCCATTGAAACACTCCTCGCGAATTACGCGGAGAAAAAATACCCCCTAATGCGAGCCCGTCAAATCCTCCCTCCCAATGATCTAAATCTCCAGGGACGGGGGAATTTAAGATTTCCCCACCATGTAGAACATATAAAAATTGTAGAGGAAAAGTTTTAGGTTTTAGGCAAGAAAAGAAGAAGCTCCTATTGGCCCGCCAGCGTAGCGAGAGCGGACCCGGTAAACCAAGCTTGCTTGGCGCGGTTTCCGCGGCCATCAATTCTCAAGCT
>Ga0256913_10001791_pt1 | contig 11000 bp, 12 predicted proteins | sample Axial_MatmetaG_FD_185970 | JGI IMG/M metagenome (GOLD analysis project Ga0256913, IMG submission 185970) | Deep-sea worm associated microbial mat communities from Axial Seamount, Juan de Fuca Ridge, Pacific Ocean - Axial_Mat | ecosystem: Environmental > Aquatic > Marine > Oceanic > Microbial...
ACAGAACGAATTCATGCTAAACGAAGTCATGCTGAACTTGTTTCAGCATCAGCATCTCCCAAGCACCATCCTGTCCCAAAAGCACAGTACCTTATAGACCCTGAAACAAGTTCAGGGTGACAAAGCGTGGGCACTCCTAGTGTTTACACAACCAACAACCCCGTCACTGTTTAGCGAATATAGAAAGTGACGGTGTGTCTGTTCATCCCGATGGAGAAACGATTGAGGTTCTTTTTTTATATAGGTCACGGTTTTAAACCGTGACCTGAGGTACATTGTAAAAACAGAACGATGTCATGCTAAACGAAGTCATGCTGAACGAAGTCATGCTGAACTTGTTTCAGCATCAGCATCAGCATCAGCATCTCCCAAGCTACATCCTGCCCCAAAAAGCACAGTACCTTTAATAGACCCTGAAACAAGTTCAGGGTGATAACCTTTGACGTGAAGTTCCTGTCACAAATTATTGATACAAATAATCAATAATCATTGGAATTGCTTTGTAAAGTAAAATACTCATCGTACTTTTGCGATAAACTATGAACTCATCATGAACAGGTCATTAAAGAGCATAAACTACGATGACGACATCAGGCAAATGGCACGTTTTGCCAAAGCTCTGGGGCATCCCACACGATTATTGATTTTAAAACATCTCGACAGTCAATCCTGCTGCTTCACGGGCGACTTAGTTGAAGTATTGCCCATCGCGCAATCAACTGTTTCGCAACACCTGAAAGAGTTAAAAGAGGCCGGCTTGATTCAGGGTGAAGTTAACCCGCCCAAAGTAAGATATTGTATTAATCAGGAAAACTGGAACAAGGCAAAGAGCATGTTTAATGAATTCTTCTAATATTTTTTATCATTCATATCGTTTATTTGCGATACACAATAATAAAACATGGATATATTAATATTCTTCATCTCATTTGTTGCCTCATTTATTTTTGCACTGGGAGGTGTTGGTGCCGCCATCATCTTAATTCCAATACTTGTATCGTTAGGTATTCCGGTTAATACAGCAAAACCTGTCGGACTTTTTTACAACACCGTTAGCTTAACAGGAGCAAGCATTAACAACTTTAAAAACAAAAGGCTAGATATAAAAACAGGCATCCCCATCATCATCTCTTCATTTTTATTTGCCATAGCGGGTGCCTATGTTTCAAAATTTATCCCTAACAGAATCATTTTATTGATGTTTATCGCTTTCCTTATATTTTCAGGACTTATGTTTCTGTTTCACAACAAAAAAGAAAAAGAAGAGTATGTAAACAATGCTCCGCGAATAAAACTAATACTAATTGGTACTTTGGCAGGAACACTTTCGGGAATGCTGGGGATAGGTGGTGGCGGAATCATTTCACCGCTTATGTTAATGATTGGGTTCAATCCAAAAAAAATCGCTGCTATTACCGCTTTTGTTGTGCCGTTTTCTTCCTTCTCAGCCTTTTTAACCTACTGGGCAACAGGAAGCATAAACTGGCATATTCTTCTCATCGCATCTGTTGCCGGGGTTGCAGGTGCCACAACCGGTACAATGTTCATGCAAAACAAAATGAAAACAAAAACCGTTAAAAAGGTTCTTGCAGTTATACTTCTTATAATGGCCATTAAATTAATTATTAAAGCTTTATGAAACAGTTTCTAATAATCCTTTTGATTGTAATTATACATTCACCTTTGTTGTCGCAAAACAACAAAATCATTAACAATATTGATTTTAACGGATATGCCCAGCTTCGCGGCACAAGCAATTTCAACGATTACACAAGTTTTTCAGTACGCCGGTTAAAACTATGGATAAAATCAAAACCCGATTTCCCGAACCATTGGTCATTTAAAATACAAACCTTGTTTTCAAGTTTCACACAAGAAAAAATTATATTGCAAGATGTAACCGTCGGGTACAAAACCGGTTTGTTTACATTTAATATTGGCCAATTTGTACCACAGTTTAGTTTACAATGGTTTCAGCCCGATTTTCTAATCCCGTCCATTGAAAGAGCAAAAGCAGTTAACATCTTAGTACCTGACGGGACACTAGGCGTTAGAGATATAGGTGTTCAGACAAGCTTTAAAACAAAAAACAATCTTTTAGAAACACATCTTGGTGTTTTTAACGGCTACGGAATAAAAGAATACCGTTTTAAAAACAAAGGCTATATGATTTCACATAAAAGCCAGCTAAACATCCCGATAGCCAATAATAAATTAAAGGTTGGATATTCGTTACAATATCGCCTTGCAGAAGAATTACAGCTAAAATTTATTTTTCCCGACTCAATAAACTATTCAGGAAACGACTTTAGATATAACCTGTTCGCCATGTTTACAAGCAACTACTTTGAAGTTCAGGCGGAGTATCTGAATGCTGATTTCGATGGCAAAAAAGCTTATGGGTATTACCTTCTTGCGGCTTTAAACCTGGGAAAGAATCAGGTTGTTCTTTCCTGGGAAAACTATATTGATATCATTGATGAAACCATTGACAAACCTTATTACCGGATCGGTTATAATTATTTATTCAATGATCATAAATTAATGTTGTCATTGGACAACTATTTTCAAATCATTAACAATCAAATAGAAAAATACTCTATGAGTATTCAATTACAAATATTCATATTTTAAAATCAATAAAATGGTAAATGCAAAAGAATGGCTCGAACTGGGTCAAAAATTTCACGGACACAAATGCCCGGCTATGCCAAACGGCTTAAGGGTAGCTGAAACCGCTATGAATAAACTTGGTGTGGAACGAACCGGTGACAGCTTTCTGCACGCGATAGTTGAAATTGGTGAGAACCATTGTGCAACATGCTTTGCTGATGGTGTTCAGGTAATAACAGGTTGTACCTTTGGAAAAGGAAACATCGAACGGAGTCAAAAAGGCAAGTGGGGTCTCACGCTAATCGACAAAAAAACAAACAAAGCTGTGCGGGTAGTTCCGAAAACCGAAGCAATGATGCAAACCAAGAAAACATCCTTTTTTAAAGATTACCGCGAAAAAGGTGTTCCGCCGACTCAGGTTCCTGAAGAAGTAGTTCAACCACTTATTGAAAAAGTAATGAACGCCCCTGTAGAGATGATTATGAATGTTTCGGAAGTATTCAATTATAGCTGGATCGAGCCCAAACATACCTACAATAGCATTGTATGCGAAAAATGTGGTGAAATGGTTATTAAAGAATACACCCAAATGATAGATGGCATCAGGGTTTGTAATGATTGTGTTTAACAGGTTTTTAATTAAATCATACCCTTGCTCGCTATTATTCTTCCGGTAAGGGTATGATTTTATCACAAAACAAAAAGTGCCAACATTACCACGAACCCCAGCATAAAACCATTGTACACTTGACGCATGGTATGGTCGCTAACGGTAAGCCGTGCATACGCTACTATCCCCGACAAAAGAAAAAGCAGATAAAGTACCCATCGCAGATCAAGAGGATAGATTAATAACAAGCCCAACATAACTCCGGCAATACCCCCCATGGCAATCATATGGAGGCTGATTTTCGTGTAGAGGTTAATGACCATCGCAAACAAGGTAACAGCCGTTATACCAAGCAGAAACAAGTTGTAAACATTAAGAACACCTATCTTATTCAATGAGTAATAAGTAATATAATAGACGACTGACATCATGATTAGCGGAACCATCCGCTCCTGCCTGTGATTCATTTGCAATGTTTCAATTACCTGTAACTTTTTTAATACAAACATCAGCAATGCCGGAATAACAAAAGTCATGATAAAAATAAAAGCAATGAAGTAAACCTTAATCTCTGTTGAATAAGAAAACGAGATAAAATAATCAATATTCAGGAAAAGAACCAATGCATACGTGGGCATCAGCATGGGATGAAAAAAAACTGAAATTAGCTGAGCTATTTTTTTCTCCATAAAACACCGCTTTATAATTCTTTACGCAACCGTGCAACCGGAATATTAAGCTGTTCGCGATACTTGGCAATGGTTCGGCGGGCAATATTGTACCCTTTCTCTTTAAGTAACTGAGCCAGTTTATCATCAGTAAAAGGTTTCTTCTTATCCTCCCCTTCAATAATGTTCATCAGAATTTTTTTAATCTCGCGGGTAGAAACCTCTTCACCATCTTCTTTGGTCATCGATTCGCTGAAAAAATTCTTTAGTAAAAATGTTCCGAAGTCGGTTTGAACATACTTTGAATTTGCAACACGCGAAACAGTTGAAATATCCATATCAATTATCTCAGCAATATCTTTTAAAATCATTGGGCGAAGCTTGGTTTCATCACCCGTTAAAAAGTATTCTTTCTGATACTGAATGATCGCATCCATTGTATTTAATAAAGTATGCTGACGCTGCCTGATGGCTTCGATAAACCATCTCGCCGAATCAACTTTTTGTTTGATAAACGAAAAAGCTTCCTTCTGTTTTTTGTTTTTCTTACCTTTACTAAGCTCACTTAACATATCACCATAAGTACGACTCACGTGCAACTCAGGCATGTTCCACGAATTCAGCGTCAGCTCAAGTACACCATCGTTATTAGTAACGGTAAAATCAGGAATAATATAATGATTGGTCTTGGTAGTTTCGCTCAGCGAATTCCCCGGCTTGGGATTGAGCTTAAGTACCTCATCAATAGCACCCTTCAGCTCATCTTCGGTTGCTTCAGTTTTTTTTAATATTTTATCGTAATGCTTTTTTGTGAACTCGTTAAAACAGCGGGAGAGAATCCTAATGGCTAATTCCCTTTCAGGAGAAGGTTCTTCCTCCATTTTTTTCTTTAGCTGAATCAGCAGGCACTCTTTCAGATTTCGTGCACCTACTCCTACGGGATCAAAATCATGAATAACACTAAGCACCTCCTCCACCTCTTCTTTGGTGGTCATTACATTCTGGGTAAAAGCAAGGTCATCCACAATGGCATCTGTGGAACGCTGCAAATAACCTGAATCATCAATATTTCCAATAATATAAATCCCGATGTTGTACTTCTTTTCATCCAGGTTACGCAAGCCAAGTTGCTGTCTCAAATAATCATGAAACGACATTCCCGACACGAAAGGCACTTCGCGGGGTTCATCATCTTTGCTGTAATTATTCGATTTAAGATTATAATCAGGGAAGTCATCATCATCGTTATTCATGTAATCAACCAAATCGTAATCGTCCTCCTTGGCATAATCATCCACCTCTCCCAAATCGTCGCCTTCTTCAATAGTACTTCCCTCATCCTGCTTAATCTCATTATCCACGTTTCCAGACTCCTCTAACTCCAGTGCAGGATTATCTTCAACTTCCTGCTTAATACGTTGCTCAAGCCCAACAGTAGGAATCTGCAACAACTTCATCAACAATATTTGTTGTGGAGATAGCTTTTGCAATAATTTTTGTTGCAGTCTTTGATTAAGCATTAGTAGTTTTATTTAATGAATGACGTACTACAAATGTAGAATTTATTTAGAACTGGCACGATTATAGTGATTATAAATTTATGAAAAAAAATCATTGCCTGAAAACGGTACATAACTATCTATACTACAGTTGACTTTCGCTTTTTTAGAAATCCCTGCGTAAAAGATATCAACAACACGAGTGCACTTACAAAAGATGAAATCCGCGCGATGTAATCACCATAAGTAACATAAAAGGTTTGCTGATTATTGACATTTAATTTGGCTTTAAGCACTGCCGGCTTCCAATATTCCGTATGCTGAAGAATGTCGCCTCGCTGATTAATAATAGCCGAAACTCCTGTATTTGCCGACCGCGCCACATCACGACGAGTCTCTATGGCTCGCAATACCGAGAAAAGCAAATGCTGCCTGTAACCCGGTGTATCGCCCCACCACCCGTCGTTGGTTATTACAAAAATAAGCTGAGCTCCTTCCCTGATATACTGCCCGATATATTCGCCATAAACTGACTCGTAACAGATAACAGGCGCAACCATTATCTCACTGTGTGCAGGTTGAAAAATAACCGGATTATCATCCCAGCCAAGGGTTCCGGAAACACCACCCAGATTAATTGCCAGCATTTCCAGCGGCTTTAAAATACCATACGAAGGCATCCGCTCCACCCCGGGAGTAAGTTTCGATTTATGATGAACCTGAATAAACTCAGAATTATCAATCTGGAAAGCTGTATTATAACTATAGTAATACTCATCCCTGTCAGGTAACTTGCGGGCAGCATTGGTTTTATTCTTTACATCTTTAACCTTACCCCACGTAGAAGCACCAATCACATAGGCTAAATCAGGATAGGGTGCGATAAACCGGCGCAGCGTTGCAATGGAGTTTGAATAGGTTAACAGATGCTCCCAAATACCTTCCTGAATTGCACTTTCGGGAGAAATAATAAAACGCGTACTATCGGTTATCAACGGACGAGCTAGTTTAAGATTACGCTCCAGCATAACCTGAGGCGACAATGTAAACTCCTCTTTATATGGATCAATATTGGGCTGAACCACAATCACCTCAACAGGAGCAACCTCTTCATTATAGTGATTATAAATGTAATGGGAATAGAGAACAGGTACAATCACTAATACAATCGCACTTACACCATTTACTACCACTCCTCTTCGGTTCTTATCCCTAAACGACCTGACAGCAAAAAAGGCCAGCAGGTTAACTACAAACACCCATACAGTCCCCCCAAATATACCTGTATATTCATACCACTGAATCCATTTATACTGCGACGAAAACACATTCCCCATATTAAGCCAGGGCCAGGTCAGTTCCCAGTTCATATGAAAATATTCCCAAGAGATCCAATAAAACAACAAGATGGCTGTTCCTCGTTTGTTGCCAAATAGTTTTACTTTCGACAGGTGGAACACATAAAACACCGAGGCCATAAACAAACTGTTAAGCACCCAGGCTCCTATCGCCCCGGCATCAGTTGAATTCCAAATCCACCAGGTAGTCAGTACATTCCATACTAAGAATGAAAGTAATGCATACCAAAACATTCCTTTACGACCGTTATCACCAAGTTCCTGTTGTATAAGCAACAACGGAACCCAGGCAACAAACACCAGCAAGGTTACTCCGTTCTCAGGCCAGGCAGCCGCCAATAGCGAGCCGGATAAAACTGACAATAAAACTAAAACTGACTTCTTCATAAACTGAACAAAAGTAACTCTTTTGAAAGACACTATTCAGTGTTCAAAAACAAAAAATCCCCATTGTTAAACAACGGGGATTAATAAATCTCAAGATAACAATTATAAAATCAACTCACTTTTAGGGGTTACACTCAAAACCGGTATTGGTGAATGATTCACCATCTGAGCAGCATAAGGACCTAACCACAGGTTAGAAGTAGTTGTTTCCTGCTCGGTCATAATGGAAATCAGGTTAGCACTAATCTCTTTAGCGTAAGCCAGTGTATCATCGGTAATTTGTTCTGAATCGATGAAAACAGATTTGTAACGAATACCGTTCTCTTTAAAGAAATCTTCTGCCTGTGCAACATAAGCTTTAATCCTGAAACGCCTGTCAGTTTGGTTGCTTGTTTGCAAACCGAGAATATGTACTTCCGAATCAAAATATTTTGCCAGCTCAGCTGTAATCGGAATTTTCTCACGCGTAACTTTTGTACTATTAAGTGGCAGCACAATTTTATCAAGATTTTGGGCAGCATCAACACCACCTCTGATGGTAATAACCGGAATATTACTTGCCGAAACAATCCGGTTCGCATTGCTGCCCGACCAAAACTCCTCAAATCCTGACAATCCATGTGTACCAACCACGATAAAGAAAGCATTCTGCTCTTCAGCAACATCACAAATCTCGCGATAGATCTTACCTTTCCGAACCACAAAATCTAGATTCTCACAGCAACCTTTATACTCCTCGATAATTCCTCCAAACTTTTTAGCAACAGCATCTAACCTGTGACTCGGCTCTACACTAAAAATCTCTTTGGAATAATCGATGTGATCAACCCAAACCATTGTTACATCCATATCGGCCTTTTTAGCAATGGTAATGGCATGTTTTAATGCATTAATTGAATTATCAGAAAAGTCGATTCCAACAACAATACGTCTACTCATAATATTTAGTTTTTGATGTTTTTATTAATCTCATAAATATCACCGGCATCTTCGTTTCGATAATTAGAAAAATGAATATTATCCTTAATTATCCATACACTCCGGTACTTTCTTTTAATATCCTGAAGGCGATCGAGTGCTTCTATCCTGGTTCTGAAATCTCCAACCCGCACTCTGTAATAAGGTTCCTTAAAACTTAAATAAACATTTAGATCAGGAAACTGCTTCTTAAATTCTTCCATCATTTGATGAGCTGCATCCAATGCATCATTTCCAGAATCTTTAAACAACTGAATCCTGAATCCCTGAACATAAGGATAAGCCTGATTATGCTCTGTATGCAAAGCTACCAACTGATTAACTTCGGAATTGGCGTTAATTATCACTTTGCCTTCCTGTGCCTTAAGGCTTACCACCATGATTATCAATATTACTACAAAAAATTGTTTCATTCACTTACACATTTTATAAAGGTGTAAAACTAATTATATTCTCTATCCCTCAAACTTAATACCGGAACATTTGCACCATTTATTAATTGTTGAGCATAGGGTCCTAAGAACTTATTGGCCGTGGTTATATTTTGTTCTGTCATTATGGCTATTAAGTCAATACTGCTTTTCTCGGAATACTCAAGTATGGAAGCCGCAACATTGGTTGCTTCCACACTTTCCAGCATGTAATTAATGTTTTTATCTTTTAAACACTTCTCGGCTTCACGGCCAAAACCATCAATTCTTTTTCTAATCACACCAATTGGCGAATTATAAACTTTCAACAGGTGAATGGTTGCCCCGAACCGCTCTGCTAATTCAACGGTAAAAGGAAGTTTTTGTTTTGTTTCGAGCGAACTATCCATTGGAAGTAAAATATTGGTAATGCCTCCCTCAAAATTATAATCGCCCCTGACCGTGATAACCGGACAAGGTGCCGAGGTCATAATACGATAAGCGTTGCTACCAATCCAGTACTGCTCAAAACCGGTAACACCATGGGTTCCGGCAAAAACAATATCCGCTTTAAGCTGTCGGGCTGTTTTTCCAATCTCCTGATAAACCTTTCCCTTTTTAAGGTGATATTCTAATTTTCCACCGGGAACTTGCGATTTATGATTAGCCACAACTTTTTCAAGGTAGTTTTTCTTTTCAATCCGTAAACCCTCTTCAATAGTATCTACAAGGCTCTCCTCCAGCGAAGAATTGTCGACCCATATTAAATGAATGGCAGCATCCATCCTGTTAGCAAACATAATAGCATACTCCAACACATGGATTGAGTTTTTTGAGAAATCGGTAGCAACAAGTAACGTTTTCATAGCCTTAAACTTTATATTTGCATAAACCACAAAGGGCATCATTCCTAATGCAATTAGTTGAGGCTAATATAGTGAAATTTGTTTGAATTGGCAATATTTGAAGGAAAAATAACAACTGGTAAATTCATTGCTAACACTTTTATACCGTTAAAATCCTTAATTTTGCTCACCAGCATAAAACAATGATTTTAACATGAACGAAAACCTGGACAGCACCGGCACATCATTTTCAAAAATTGAATCGGAAATTGAAAAAGTTCTGAGACCCTCGGAATTTGACAGTTTTGCCGGACAACCACAGGTAGTTGAAAATCTGAAAATTTTTGTGGAAGCATCACGCCAAAGAGGCGATGCGTTGGATCATGTACTACTTCATGGCCCCCCGGGATTGGGAAAAACAACCCTGTCGTACATCATAGCCAACGAACTTGGGGTAAACATCAAAGTTACATCAGGCCCCGTTTTAGATAAACCAGGTGATCTGGCAGGCTTGCTTACCAACCTCGAAGAAAACGATGTACTCTTTATCGACGAAATTCATAGGTTAAGCCCGGTGGTGGAGGAATACCTCTATTCAGCCATGGAGGATTACAAAATCGACATCATGATTGAAACAGGCCCTAATGCAAGGTCGGTAGAAATTTTATTAAGTCCTTTTACCCTGATTGGAGCGACAACACGTTCAGGATTACTTACAGCACCGCTGCGTTCCAGGTTTGGTATCAATTCAAGGCTATCTTATTACAATACTGAAACATTGGCGCACATTGTTCGCAGGTCAGCTTCCATAATAAAAGTTCAAATTGACGAAGAGGCCTCCTATGAGATTGCAAGCCGCAGCAGAGGAACACCACGTATTACCAACCTGTTGTTGCGGCGCGTACGCGACTTTGCACAAATAAAAGGCAGCGGATCAATCGATATGGACATTACCAGAGTTGCTTTGAAAGCATTGAATGTCGACAGTCATGGACTGGATGAAATGGATAACCGAATCCTCAGTACAATCATTGACAAATTCAAAGGCGGCCCGGTGGGTATTACCACTATTGCCACGGCAGTAGGCGAAGAAGCCGGAACCATCGAAGAGGTTTATGAACCTTTCCTGATTCAGGAGGGCTATTTAATGCGTACACCCCGCGGTCGTGAAGTTACTGAAATGGCTTATAAACATCTTGGCAAAGTTAAAAATCCGAAACAGGGGAAGTTGTTTTAATACTCCATAAATCTTTAATCGATGTTCGATATTCGATATTCAATATCTGACTTTATCAAGCAGGAAGCTAACAATCTTGGCTTTTTCGATTGTGGAATTTCAAAAACTGAATACTTAAAAGTAGATTCTAAGAAGGTTGAAACATGGCTCGAAAATGGCCATCATGCCTCCATGAGTTATATGGAGCGTAACCGTGAAAAGCGATATAACCCGGAGTTTTTGGTTGAAAAAGCCAAAAGTGTGATTACCGTGCTCTACAATTACTATCCTAAAACTAAACTCCCTGAAGAGAACAATTACAAAATCTCAAAGTACGCTTACGGAAAAGATTACCATTTTATCATCAAAGATAAATTGAACCAACTGCTTTCAAGGATTGAAGAAAAAACCGGTAA
>Ga0256913_10001792_pt1 | contig 10996 bp, 8 predicted proteins | sample Axial_MatmetaG_FD_185970 | JGI IMG/M metagenome (GOLD analysis project Ga0256913, IMG submission 185970) | Deep-sea worm associated microbial mat communities from Axial Seamount, Juan de Fuca Ridge, Pacific Ocean - Axial_Mat | ecosystem: Environmental > Aquatic > Marine > Oceanic > Microbial...
ACTCTTATCTCTAAAAACATTATCTGACATGATCTGAGTTTTTAATTTTACAAAATGTAATTAACCACTAACCATTTGTTATTCATTATTTTCTTTGCATAATAATTCAAACTTACCACTAACAATTGACCACTAACCACTATTCAAAAGATCAGTTTCATACTTTCCCCCCTCAACCAGAGACCTGTCATCATCATAACTATATAAGAAACAATTATAATAGTGGTCAGTACCATATACATTTCAATACGGGTTGCTCCTTTTTTCTTTAAAGCCCACAAATATCCTCCTGCAGGAATAATATAAAGCAACAACGGAAATAATCCTGTTGAGATAATTAGCGGCATTCCGCTGAACCACTCCCGGAAATCCAATACATATTCGGTTGCCAATATCAGGATAACAGTAAACAAAAAAGAGAAAAGCGCCGACTGTTTCACAAGCCTCAACCCTTTGTCAGAGTTAAACCAGACCCCCACATTGACATCGTCAGTTTTCAGGTACGATACATAAATAAAAAACCATATCACCGGCACAGGTATAACAAAAGCCACAAATGCAGGATGGATATGCATCAGGAATTCCTGCAGTCCCATGAAATACCATGGTGCCTTGCTCGGATTGGGGCTTACCAGAGGATTAGCCATCTCCTTTAGCGGTGCATTAAAAAAAATACTTAAAAATATTACTAAAGCAACAACCGATAGAGCCGCAATTATTTCCTTTCGTACAAGATGAGGATTAACCTCAATATACTCTCCCCGTTCTTTCCCGGTGGTTACCCCTTTAACCTTACGCACCAACCAAAAATGAAGCACAATAAAAACTATCATCAACAAAGGAAGTAACCCTGTATGCAGAGCATAAAAGTTGGTCAGGGTATTCTGACCCACCTGCTCCCCACCTTTCAGAACAGCACTCAATGGAGGGCCAATCAAAGGAATATAACCAAGTATCCCGGTCATTATCGTTACTGCCCAATACGACAATTGATCCCAGGGTAAAAGATATCCGGTAAAATTGAACGACAACACAAGCGTAAAGAGAACAAGACCATATAACCAGTTTTTCCGCCTTTCAAAATAAATTGACTGAGAATAAAAAACTCGCAAAAGATGTAAAAAAACCACAAGCACCATCAAATTGGCACTCCAGTAATGAATGTTCCTCAGCAGTTGCCCGAAAACATAATACTTCTGTAATGATAGTATAGAACCGTAAGCCCTGTCAATAACCGGCACATACGAAAATCTGAGCATAATCCCTGTGGATGCCAGCATAACGAACAAAAGTGCTGCTATTCCGCCTAATCCGAAAGTGCGGGTGTACTTTATGGCGTTTACATCTACTTTTAACGGATGCAAATGAAGCAGGAATTTAACAAGAACAGAACGCTTTTCTTTCGGGTTGTTCATCAGTGTTATTTTATTGACCTAAAAATACACTCTTTGAACATCTTTGCAAAATTTGTTTTCCATACAATGATGATGAATTACAACAATAACTCATTGATCAATATTGTACAAAAATGAATTTTAATATATTTGTTTAAATTGTAAAAAGATGATCGAAGATATTCAATCCCTGTTCAACAAAAAGATCAAACAACCGAAGTTCAACCGTACTATCGGACTGTTTGGTGCAACTACTATAGGAGTAGGCTCATTACTGGGAGCGGGGATCTACGTACTGATCGGTTCGGCAGCTAATATTGCAGGTCCTTCTGTTGTTTATTCCTATCTTTTGTGTGGACTACTGGCTTTTGTTACAACAATAATGTATGCCGATCTAAGCAGGATAATACCGCGTTCGGGTGGCGGTTACACTTATGCTTACGATATACTTGGCAGCTTAGGAGGTTACACTACCGGTTGGTTCCTGGCATTCGGCAGCCTGCTTGCCAGCAGCCTTTATGCTATCGGTTTTGCAGAATATTCTGTCTCTCTCGCAGGAAAAAGCCTTTCCGGATTTTCAATAAAACTTATCGCAATAGGGATAACTCTGATCATAACCCTGTTCAACCTGCGTCCGAAAAGATCAGGAAAGATAAATTTTCAAAACTGGATCGTGTGGGGAAATGTAGCAATTCTGCTACTGCTGATCGTTCTTTCGTCATTTCACTTAAACGTTGAAAATGCCTCTCCTGTCTTTCCCAAAGGATTTCACGGAACTCTCGGCGCCATTTCACTGATCTACATATCTTTTTTCGGATATCAGCTGATAGCGAACAATGCGGATGAGATAATTGAACCTGAAAAAACAGTTCCCAAAGCCATGAAACTATCCATGCTGATAAGTATTATAATTTATCTGCTGGTTGCAGTTACTGCCGTGTTGACCGTTTCATGGAAAGAGCTGGCAAACAGTCAGGCTCCGCTGGTGCTGGTTGCGAACAAGAGTTTCGGAGGTAACGGCTGGATAGTCATCTCCCTGGGCGGTATCCTTGCATCACTCGGAGCTTTAAGCAGCACCCTGATATCACAGAGCAGACAATCCTACACTATGGGGAAAGACCGTTTTTTCCCCGATATAATAGGTAAACTCAACGAGAAGACAAAACAACCGCAATGGGCCATTCTTGCCGGAGGATTACTAACAAGTTTAGCTTTAGCCACATTAGATCTTGAAACAATAGCTAAGGTCACAAACTTCAGCCTCCTTATTTCTTTACTTCCAGTCTCCCTGGCTTTAAGAAAACTTTACAAGGAAAATCCCACAATAAGGCCCAAATCAAGGCTAAAACACTTTTTACCTGAGATCAGTCTGGCAATAAATCTGGGACTCCTGTTCACCATGGACCTGTTCTCTCTTGCAATCGGCCAGCAACTGATGATAGCAGGAATAATAGTTTACTTTTTCTATTCACGGAAACGTGAAAGAACAGGCCGCGAAGGTCGCAATATTGTTCTTGAAAATGAGAACCGTTTCTCTTTCTTTAAAAAGAACAAAATATTGGTACCGATATCAAATCCTAAAACCCAGGACGCACTTCTGATGCTTTCAAATACTTTAATGGCAAAAAAAGGTGGAGAGATAGTTGTTCTGGCAGTTAAAGATGTGCCGCAAAACATGGATTTCTATGAAGCTTTGGAAGGAGCCGAAGATACGCTTGATATCATAAAAAAGAGCATGGAAATTGGTAAACAGCATAACATAAAATTCAAACCGGTGATCAGGGCATCAAGAAACATTGCATTAGGTATTGTGCACGCAGCCGAAGAAGAAGACTGCAATTTGATCACAATAGGCTTCCCTAAAAAATATGTAAGTTTTAACGACACTATTTTTGATCAGGTGCTGAGAAGGTCTCATACTGATATGATCATTCTGAACCTTAGAATCGATCCGGAAAGCTTCAATCCGCAAAAAATAGGAGTTTATATCAATGATACCAGGAACCTCAGTCTTATGCTAATGATAGCAGGTGCTGTAGCCGAAAAACGTAATGCAAAGATCGTTTTGTTCAGCTATTTGCCAACCGGTTACACAAAACAACAAAAAACAAAAGCTGATAAATTAATGATAGAATGTTTACAAAACCTGAAAACTACAGCTCTTTACGAGATCGATCTTTATGTGAATGATGACCCTGTGGAAGATATCATTAAAAGATCGGCCGGATATGATGTATTGATATTAGGCAAAGACCTCAGAAATCCCAACAAAACACTTGAAGAGCTTCCTTCGTTTCAGATATCACGCAAGGCAAAATGCACTGTTGCTATCATTAAAAAAACAAGAGAGATCGATAAATTAACACATAATCTATAACGATCTTACTGAAGATAATTCAAAAAAAACAACTCCTGTCTGAAATCAAACAGGAGTTGTTTCTCAGTGACCCCGACGGGAATCGAACCCATATCGTAGGAACCGGAATCCTATATTCTATCCATTGAACTACGGGGCCGTGTTTTTCGGTTGCAAATATAAAATAAATTGAGGAATAGTTGTAACCTATTTCGGAGTAAGCTTTTTTATTTTTCGTCTACCTTCAGTGGTTTTGTAATATTTTTCGAGTTTCCTGGCTTGTTCTATGTTACCTGCTTCTTCAAGGAATATTCTTATCCATGGACGATATCCTTTGGTAGATTTCATTTACTTCGATTGTGTTCTTTGAGCCGCTCTTCAGGTCTTTGTGTCATCCCAATGTATATTCTGTTGTAATCCGGCGAGAACAGAGCATATACAAACCATGTATTATCAGAACTCATGAGATGGTATAATTATTAGCCCTCAGACAGGGACCATCCCTTTATCGTAGGAACCGGAATCCTATATTCCCTGCCTGCTGCAGGCAGGTATCCATTGAACTACGGGGCCTGAAGTTTGCGCAAAGATAAAATAATTTTACATTCATCACCTATTTTAAATATGTGACGAGCCTGATCACTTCCCTTCTTCAGCTTTAGCCTTTTCTTTGGGCTTGTTCAGATTCTTGTAAGAATACAGTACTGCTTCCATCTGCCTTATCTTATCTCTTTTTCTTTCCTCGGGAGCATAAACATAACCAAACACAACAATAACCCGCTGTTTGTATTTATCAAGGTGAGCATGCATTATCCATGGTCCGCCCATCATATCGCCAACCACTTTCCACAATCCGCGTATTTCTGCAACTTTTTCATCACCAACATTAACGGCTTTGTAAATAGGAGGGAACAGCATCTCAATAGACATGTAAGAGCCATCTGCCGGGCCGGGAACATTATTCTTAAGCACCTCGTTAAGTTTATTCAGAAGACTCTCTTTCAGGAACGTTCCTTTACCTGTATAAGAATAAGAATAAACTATCAATCCTTCACTTGCCCCGGCATTCCCTTCACTCATCCAGATGAAATTCTTCTTCTCGTTAATACGTTTATACCCGGTAGGAACAGACACGAAGATCCCGAATTTTGCCTTTATCTTATCAGAAAACTCTTTGTTGATATATTTTCTGTAATATTTCATTGCACGTTCACGCTCGGCCGTATTGAAGAAATCTATCAGACTTGCCTCATTTCTTCTTATCAGGTTAATGAACTCCTGTTCTGTTTTCGCGTTGATACGTACCATTGCCTGACCTTTTGCCCAAGCATCTTTATAATATAAAACCGTATCATTTTCCGCTTTGGGAGTTATACTAACCAAAATAAGGTTACGCATAGTTTTCATAAAATCATTAAGGTTATCATAAGGGGCCATCTGAACATTAAAAAGAGGTTCTTCCTGTGGCAACCCCAGATATGGTTGCGACATCATCTCCTTTATAACCTTTCCTGCATCAGAAGCTTTATACTTTGCTTTCATTACAATAAGCATATCCCCGGCTTTACCACCTGCATTAGGTTTATAGCCGTCGTTACTTTTACAGGAAAACAAAAAGAGAAGACTCAACGGAATAAAAAAGGCAACTAACTTATTCATGACAGTATGTTTTAAAGAACAAATATTATTTAGGGTAACCTGACAAAGTATAGCTCAGGTTAGGATGCTTTTCGTTATCATTAGCACCCAGGTCTTTAACTACAAAAAATGTACCATCCGGGACAGGAGCCCAAATTGTCAGCACCTGACCGGGAAAAATATTTCTTGTCTCCAAATTGTTCCAGTAAACAATGTCATCTATCCGGCACTTGTATTTCATTGCTATTTTGTGAAAAAACTCCCCTTTCTTTATCACATGCTGCACTTTGTATCTGTTCGTTGTGTCACCAACCGGAACCCGGGTTATCGAAGGATGCTGCGCAGGTTCAAGAGCCGGCTCATTCCTGATGAACTTTATCATCGATGTATCAGGTAAAAACAGTCTTATAGGAAGATCACCTGCAGGGATAAAATCCTTGATAAAAACAGGGTTCAGCATCTTTACAACATTTTCAGTCACTCCGGCAGCCTCACTTACCTGTTTTATTGTCAAAGGTTTATTTACATACACCGTGTCGACGTCATCAAAACTTATAAAATACGGAACAGGTTCAATATCATAGTTCTTGTAATACTTCATGACATAATTCACTGCAATGAAAGCAGGAACATAAGCTCTCACCTCAGCGGGAAGATACGGTTGAAGCTCCCAGAAACTTGTTTTGCCTCCTGAACGTTCAATGGCTTTTTTAACAACCCCGATACCTCCGTTGTATGCTGCAAGTGCAAGCTGCCAGTCGTTCAGGTTACGATACAGGTAATCGAGGTACTGACAGGCGGCAATAGTGCTTTTCAGAGGATCGCACCTCTCATCAATGTATGAATCGACCTTCATATCGAACATCCTTGATGCCTGGTACAGAAACTGCCACAAGCCCATTGCACCTGACGGAGACTTGGCCCTGGGATCAAGTGCCGACTCAATAATTGCAAGGTATTTTAACTCTAACGGAAGGTTATATTTGCTAAGATATTCTTCGAACAGCGGAAAGTAATATTCCGAACGACCGATTATGCGGCTCAAATGATCTCTGCGCTTTACGACATAAACATTGATATAGGCTTTTACCTGATCGTTATAATCAAGTTTTATGGGAGTCTTGGAGTCTAATTCTTTAAACCGGGTTTCGTACAGCCATTCAGGATACTCTGTTATTGCTGACTGTTTCCCGTTAACAGAAGGTTGCCCTTTCAAATAAAATGAAACATACACAAAAACGATAGTCAGAAAAATCTTGTAATTGTAATGTTTCATATCATTTCATAAAATTGCAATATAAAAAGCCGGACGATACATATTGCCGGCCTTAAAATATTTTTCAAAAAAGCGGTAAGAATCTTTACGATCACTTATCCTTGATAGCTTCTTTTTTTTCCTTTTCGGTATCTTTTTCTTCAAAGCCTTCATCCTTGGCCTTTTTGAACTCTCTCATACCCTGTCCCAATCCTCTCATCAGTTCCGGGATCTTTCTGCCACCAAATAATAAAACAATCGCAAGGATAACAAGTATCCACTCATAACCGCTTGGCATCAATAAGAATACATTTGAACTATACATGATTTAAATATTTTTGTTACACAAATTTAATAATCTTTACTTGCTATTTGCTAAAAAATGCCTTAAAAATGTCATTTCCGTTTGCATAAAGCAACAGACCAAGTAACAGGATCATCCCTGCCACCTGGGCATACTCAAGGAATTTATCACTTGGTTTTCGTCCGGTTATTATCTCGTACAAAAGGAACAGAACATGTCCTCCGTCAAGGGCCGGAATAGGCAGTATATTCATGAATGCCAGAATGAGTGATATCAGTGCCGTATTGCTCCAGAAAACATACCAATCCCACGATGCCGGGAACAAATTACCAATAGTACCGAAACCGCCCAGCTGTTTAACTCCTTCTTTGGTAAAAACCAGCTTAAGCTGTTTGATGTAATCGACCAATATTTTGAACCCTTTCTTAATTCCTGCAGGTGCAGCCTCCCAGAAACCGTACTTATGCCTTTCGACCTTGATGAAACCTGGCTGTTTATTGCCAACCCCTATTATTCCTTTTTTAGGAACATCAACCGTCAACTCAACTTTTCGACCGTTCCTTACAACATCAAGAGTAATATCTTTCCCCGCATTGGAGATTATCAGATCCCTGAACTGGTGGAAGAACACTGCCGGCTGACCGTTAACAGACACAACACTGTCACCTTTCATCAATCCGGCCTCTGCTGCAGCACTTTTAGGCACCACAGTGTCAATGACCGTTGGTACCTGAAAATCAGCAAAGGTTTTTACTCCCGAAGCCATTATCTTCTGACCGAAATCCTCCGGAAGTGTCAGTTTAAAAGTTGAATCTCCCCTTACTACCGTAACCTCTTTAGCATCCTCCAAAAGGATGTGCTTTGCAATATCTGATACTGTTACTACCTTGAATGAATCAACGTAGGTGATCCTGTCGCCATCATGTATTCCAACTTCATGCGCTACCGGTGTGTAGTAAAAACCGTATTTGGCACTATCGGCATCGTAATATGCCTGCCCCCAGGTATAAAGTACAAGCCAGAATATCACAAGAGCCGTAATGAAATTGACCACAACACCCCCAACCATGATCAGCAGTCTTTGCCAGGCAGGTTTTGCACGGAACTCCCATGGCTGTGCAGGCTGTTTCAGAGCCTCTTTATCCATCGACTCGTCTATCATCCCTGATATCTTGACATAACCTCCCAAAGGCAGCCATCCAATACCATATTCCGTCTCCCCTTTCTTGAACTTGAACAGTGAGAACCACGGATTAAAAAACAGATAGAACTTTTCCACCCTTGTTTTAAACAGTTTGGCAAAGAAAAAATGCCCGAATTCATGTAAAATAACAAGAATCGAAAGACTTAAAATTAGCTGTATCGCCTTTATAAATATATCCATCAACAAATCTTTTTCTAATTCAGAGCAACAAAGATATCTTTTTCCAAATAATTAGCAATGTGTTTAATGCAATGTTTTACTGTTTAGGAGAATTGAAATATTAAACCAAATTGTCCGTCAGGAAGTGAGATGCGAGCTAAACCAAAGACCACATGCGGGTTAACCTTCCCAAGATCCCTCAGGACAGGCTGATTTAGAGGTTCACTGTTTTGGTGTTAAACAAAACATGAACGTATTAGTCAATCGATAGTCATTTAGATTTTGATCAAAAAGTATGTTGATTGTTTTGAGTTAATGCCGGCTTATGCAGATAACAAACCACCTGTTTGCTTTTATATTTAAAAAGAGTTACTGATCTGTGATTTTATACAAATGTAAACACAAAAGGTCAGCTTTTTTTATGAATAACTTTACGGGCAAAATCTCTTGCAACTTTATCCAGTTCATGATAATCATCGAGGGTAGGATGAGCAATGAATTCGATACTGTTCATTGTTTCCTCTATAACCTCTGACATTTGCAGAAAACCAATTCCTCCGCTCAGGAAAGTTTCAACGGCAACTTCATTGGCAGCATTAAGAACACACGGCATACTGCCACCCTTCTCCATTGCACGATAAGCCAGAGTCACGTTCCTGAATACCTCTCTGTCTAATTCTTCAAATGTCAACTGAGGATAATCGAGAAAGTTGAATCTTTCAAAATCCGACCTGACACGTCCGGGAAAGGTAAGTGCATACTGGATGGGCAGTCTCATATCGGGCAATCCCATCTGTGCTTTCATCGAACCATCCTCAAACTGCACTATGGAATGAATTATGGATTGAGGATGGACAATGATATCGATCTGATCGGGCTTAAGGCCAAACAACCATTTAGCTTCGATCGCTTCAAGTCCTTTATTCATCATTGATGCCGAATCAATGGTTATCTTATTTCCCATCGACCAGTTGGGATGTCTCAAAGCTTCCTCACGTGTAACCGACATCATATGATCGAGTGTCTTACCCCGAAACGGGCCGCCGGAAGCAGTAAGATAAATTTTTTCAACAGGATTCCGGAACTCACCCACAAGACATTGAAAAATAGCAGAATGCTCGGAATCGACAGGAAGTATACTTACTTTATGTTTGTGCGCAAGTTCAGTTACAATCTCACCGGCAACTACCATTGTTTCTTTATTGGCCAAGGCTATTGTCTTGCCTGCCTTTATGGCATTAATGGTTGGAGTCAGACCTGAAAAGCCTACCATAGCGGTCAACACTATGTCCACATTGCCACCCTGAACGATCTGATCAATAGATTCGTTCCCGGCATAAACCTTCACCGGCTCGTCAGCCAATGCTGTTTTAACTTCCTTGTATCTTTCTACATTGCCAATGACAACGGAATCAGGTTTATGTTTTTTTGCCTGGACTATCAGTTCTCTCACACTATTACGGGCTGTCAGTACCTCAACCTCGAAATCATCAGGATGCTGCTCAATTACTTCAAGTGTTTGTTTTCCTATCGAACCGGTAGACCCTAAAATTGCAACTCGCTTTTTCATACCATCAATGTTACCTGTTGCCCGAACCACTACTTTAATTAAAATTTATATATTCTTCCGGATTTAATGGAACACCATTATACCAAAGCTCGAAATGAAGATGAGGACCGGTAGTATACTCTCCCGAATTTCCCACATTGGCAATAGCCTCCCCGGCCTTAACCCTGTCCCCGACTTTTTTCAACAACACAGAATTGTGTTTATAGAACGACACCAGATTGTTTGCATGCTGAATACCTATCACATATCCTGTCTCAACAGTCCAGCCGGCAAAGAACACAGTCCCGTCAAGAACTGACGAAACCCTCGCTTCAGGACCGGCTACTATATCAACACCGTAATGTCCTCGTGAACCGCCAAAGCGATTGACAATCACTCCTTTCAACGGCGGAAAAAAGGAAGTCTGCTCCAATGTGAACCTATTACCTGAACTGTTCCCGTCAGAAAGATTGAATCTATCCTGCTCTTCAACCTGCAAACGGAAAAGGGAATCTTCAACCGACTTATTGAAATGTACCTTCTTATTAACTTTTTTAATATTCTTATCTTCCTTTATCACATCATCCGGCGAAGCTCCTTCAGGTATCTCCCCGTTAACAATAGACTTGATATTATTGAAGAAACGGTCGCGCCTGTCGATCTCAACCATTAACGAGTCAACAAGCTGGGCATTACGGACTATCATTCGACGCTCTTCCCCTGTAGGATAACCCGGAATATACTCCCTCAAACCGGTAAAAGCGATCAGCAATGTCACTAAAACTATCAATAACATGGAGGTTATTCCCACAACCGTAAAAACCTTCAGACGCGAAAGGCGCATCCCTAAAACCTCTTCATACGTTTGTTCATTGAATATAGAAAGCCTGTAGTGGTTCCTCAGCTTTTTATATAATGATTTCTTCTTTTTATCTGATTTTGCCATTTCTTTGATAAAAGATAATTTTCAGAATGCAAGCAAAGTTAAAAATTAAATTAAGCCGCTATCATCAGCTCAACTTTTTTTCTTTAAAATTTGGCTTTTAAACCCCTATCAACTATATTTGCACTCGCAAAAAACAAAAAACGTTTTGTTTTAAGAAATATTGCGGGGTGAGTCCCGAAGAATCGGGAGTT
>Ga0256913_10001793_pt1 | contig 10994 bp, 10 predicted proteins | sample Axial_MatmetaG_FD_185970 | JGI IMG/M metagenome (GOLD analysis project Ga0256913, IMG submission 185970) | Deep-sea worm associated microbial mat communities from Axial Seamount, Juan de Fuca Ridge, Pacific Ocean - Axial_Mat | ecosystem: Environmental > Aquatic > Marine > Oceanic > Microbial...
TATTAGTTTGATCATTCTCAGGATGTGGAATAATAGCTTTTTCTCCTTTTTTTAATCCTATTAATTCTTCTTTGAGGAGGAACGGGTTGTTTGTTTCTCCTACAGTGCATGTGAAATTTTTATAAGTTGAGTCTTTTATACTTGTGCCGTCCTTATCTAGTAATTCAAAGTCAGCAATGATAACATCATTTTTTTCTGTGACAGCAGTCTTCTTCTCCTCTAGTATTGCATTTTGTTGACGATATCGTTCTAATTCCTGCTTGATATCTTCTTCGGATATATTTACTGTATGTTCATGTATAGTTATTGTATGAAGCTCAGGAAGATTAAGCGAGGGAAAAACGTCATAGATAACTGTAAAAGTAAATTCATTGCCTATTTTTAATTCTAATGAATCCTTGAGTTCTAGTTTTGAAATAGGGTGAGGAATGTTTTGTGTATTCTTGGCATTGGAACGAGAAAAAGGATGTTCAATAAGCTTCTGTATTGTTTTTTCTTTAAGGAGATCAGGAAATTTGTTTTTTAGAACTTGGCAGGGCACTGTACCCTGGCGAAATCCTTTAATACGTGCCTCTTTTTGTACTTCTTTACATATTTCATCATAGATTGCAGACACATAGTCTGCATGAATAGTAAACATAACCTCTACGGCTGATTGGCCGATGCTTTTTACCGAGCTTGTTAAAGTATTCTTCATTTTTATTGCTGTGTTCTTTTTGTTTTCTTGTTTATCCTATCTATCATAACAGTTATGTCTTTTAGACACTAATACCATGAATATCGTCATACCAACTAGCGAGAGACGGGGATTGAACCCGCGACATCCACCTTGGCAAGGTGGCGCTCTACCGCTGAGCTACTCTCGCGCGCCTTCAATGCGAGAGAAGGGACTCGAACCCTTACACCCGAAGGCACTAGATCCTAAATCTAGCGTGTATACCAATTTCACCACTCTCGCATAGGTGAAAATTGTGAGCCGTGAAGGGATCGAACCTTCGACCCGCAGATTAAGAGTCTGCTGCTCTACCAACTGAGCTAACGGCCCCTACACCCGGCAGGATTCGAACCTGCGACCTACGGATTCGAAGTCCGTTGCTCTATCCACCTGAGCTACGAGTGCGGGTGGATGACGGGAGTTGAACCCGCAACAACCAGAACCACAATCTGGCGCTCTACCATTGAACTACACCCACCACGTAAGGTATAAAAAATATTATATCTATGTCTTTACTTTGTCAAGTTCCTCTTTTATTGTTCTGGTTCTCTGGATGTGAATTTAATATTTTAAAACTTGTGTGAGGAAATTTTGTACACTTGGGTGTTCACTGCTTTTAAGTATTTCCTGAGCATGGCCGTGAGTTGCTAATCGGCCATCTTCTAAAAAACAGATATAATCAGCTACATGTGTGACAAACCCCATATGATGGGTAGCCAATATTAAATGAATATCTTCTTGTCTTAGTTCTTTTATCATATCAAGTACTTCTACCGTAAGTTCAGGATCAAGTGCAGATGTCGGCTCATCAAGTACTAGAAATTCTGGTGCAATGGCAATGCTGCGTGATAACGCAATCCTCTGTTGCTGGCCTCCTGATAATTGATAAGGCTTCTTATGTGCTTGTTCTTCTAGCCTGAAACGTTTTAACATACGTTGGGCAATTTCCATTGCTTCATCATATGTCTTGCCATGTACTTTTTCTAAGGGTAATAGGATGTTTTGCAATGCACTTAAGTGGGGAAAGAGGTTATAAGATTGAAATACCATACCAACATGTTTTCTGTAATCTCTAAGAGCTTCTTCATCTGAGGGTAGTTTCGTGTTGTTTATGCTCACGCTTCCTTGGTCGGGTTGAATGAGACCAGACAAACAGCGAAGTAACGTAGTTTTTCCACTTCCCGAAGGTCCTATAAGAACCAGTGCGTGAATATCATCTTTTTTCAAACAGATATCTTTTAGAACATCATGCGATCCGAATCGTTTCCAAAGATGTTGTATATGTATTTGCATTGCATAATACTATACCATATTAAGAAATAAGGAAACAATATATGTAGTTACAGTTAAGATTTTATAATTGAAGAGAAAGCCGAATAGGACAATGGTCAGATCCGCTAATTTGATGGAGGATTTCACTGTCTTGTACGCTAGCCATGAGTCTTTTGTTAGTACAATGATAATCTAAACGCCACCCTATATTTCTCTCTCTTGCACGCGTACGATAAGACCACCATGTGTAACAATCTGGTTCTTTATGAAAAACTCGAAAGGTGTCTATAAATCCGCTATCAATAAAGCGATCCATCCATGTACGTTCTTCGGGAAGATATCCAGGATTGTTTTCATTGTCTTCTGGTCGAGCAAGATCAATAGCTTTATGTGCGATGTTGAAGTCGCCGCATAAAAGAAAGGACTGGTGGTCTTTCTCCAGCGAAAGACAGAAATCTAATATATAGGAGCAGAAAGCAAGTTTATATGAAAGACGTTTTCCTCCTTCTTGACTGTTGGGGAAGTAGGCATTAATAAGGGTAAACTGTGGATATTCGATAATAAGAGCCCTTCCCTCTCTTTGAAAATTCTTTTCGTCCACTTCACGCACATGGAGAGGCTCTAATTTACTATATACTGCAACGCCGCTGTACCCTTTCTTTTCTGCACTGCTCCAGTATGAATGGTATGGTCTTCTATTGAGAAATATCTCTTGTAGTTGATCTGGGTGTGCTTTTGTTTCTTGTAAACAATATATTTCGGCCTGTTCCTGATCAAAGAAATCATATAATCCTTTTCTCTCTGCTGCACGGATACCATTTACATTCCAAGATATAATCTTCATGGAGACACCTCTTGGATTTTACTGTAGAAGAAAATAATAAAAGGATGAGTGGGAAGTGCTGTGAGGATTTTGTCTTTAATAAGATGGGCAGGAAGGTAGGTGAGGCGTACACCTTTTTTTGTTAACTGATACATAAAATAAACATGTTGAGGGAGTGCTTGAAAGAGAAATGTGATAATACCTGTTTGTGAAAAAGATATATCTTTTGAAGGAAAAACATTGAATGCAATGGTTCCTACATTGCCTGCTTTTTCTTTTATTAACGTAGGCGTAAGTTGATTATATCCTGTCCATAAAAATGATTGATCATCCGCTATTTTTAATATGCCATAGTATGTGTTTTCAAAGATTTCACCCAAATCGAGAAGATCTTTAAATTGTGCATTCCTTCGTTTGATCTCCCGCTCTGTTAGTTCTTTCACATTTATTGCAACTCCAGAGAATATTCTACGTTGCGTTTTCCCATCTTCAATGAAGAATACCGACAACTTGTTTTTTCCCAAGAGTTCCAGCTCAAGTCTCAAGTCTGGTGTTCCTATCCGATTTTCTCCAAGATTTATCAGTGCTTCGTATGGGAATGATTTTTCTATTTTAGGAAGACGGAGGAGAAAATAATGTTCTTTAGGATAAGGAAAGAATCCATATGTCTCTTTAAAACGAGATAGGTCTATTTGATGATCTCGCACCATGGTATAAAAGTATTCTGGATACCACACAGGGTGCATATTAATAAGAGAACGTATATCAGATTTTCTTTGATTTATATTTGTTATGATATTTGGATTAAGTATCTTTAGATAGTATCCAAATGCCCATCCCTTTGTACCATCAATGGTTAGTACATAATACCAATAATCTTTAAACCCAGATAAGTTTACTTCTTTCTCACTACGATTAAGAACTTTTATTATTTCTCCATCTCCAAGACGATATACAATGGGAGATAAATTATCCATTTTTTTACGTATTGGTAATCCTATATGTGTAGCCTTTGCAGTAATGGGAGCAAATTTCTGATAGTGTTTTGAGAAAACATTTGCCTTCTTTTTGCTTTTAAAGAAAGCAGCTTTCCATGTAGGTATGATGAGAGGTGTAGGATAAGATTTCTTTTGCAAGGTATATCTTTTCTTTATCTTTGATTCTGATTTAATCGACATAACTGAGCCTGAGGGGAAATGTATTTCATCAGGCGACCATAAAAGCACCGCATATCCTTTTGGGAAACTGCAAGAGTTAAGGAAAGCTAAAACTATAAGGGTTAGCACGCTGTTTGTTAGATAACGCATTATTTTGCTTTTCCATTAGCGAGAATGATTTGTATACGTCCTTTTTGTAGCACAGTACGTAGTGAAGGGTTGGCAAGAATCATGGCTGCGTTAAAGTTTGAAATAATAAGATCTGTTGGATATTTTCCGAATAGTCCGACAGCAATAATTCTAAATGGTCGTTTGCCGACGCGTGTGAGGTCTTCCTCAAGTGAGTTGGTATAAAGGGCGACACCCCAAAAATGCAGTGCTTCTGGATCAATCTCAGTATAATTAAATACTGGTTGTAATGTTTCATCATATATTTTGGGAAGTATTACAGGTATCAGTGTTGCCCGATGATTGGCTCCATACAAGGGCAGCTCGTCAGCAGCATAGATGACAAGACCTGTAAATGGTGCGGTAGGTTTCCATGATGCTTCATTACGTAGTGGCAACATTGGAGTAGAAGGTGTTAATAACATGCTGAGTTGGGGATAAAAACCAATTCGTATTGTTAACATAAGTGATGCTAGATCTTCTGAAAGAGAAGAGGGAAGCGTTATTGCGGCGTTATTACATGCTTCGATTAATTGTTCTGATGTAATGACGTGTTGGTAGATAAGGTTTTCAATGGTATGCTGCGAATCTACAACAACAGGATACAGCACAGATTTTAAGGGATCATCAAGTAGTGGTAAGATATGTTGACGCAGCAGAAATTCTGCTGAGGGGTTGTCTCGAATGTTTGGCGAAATAGGCACTATTAGTCTGAGCTCTATACGTTGTTCTTGCCACTGCACGGAGGTGGTTTGGATGTTAAATTGTATCTCTTCGCTATAACAAAACTCAGAGATTAAAAGAAAGGTTATAATCGATTTCCAAAAAATATGCCAGCCCATTCCCAATTTCCATTTACTTCTGGATCCGCAGGAAAATCAATCCTACGAAAATACAAATACCAAATGGGAATGCGATAAGACCATCCCCATGTTTTTAAATATGCTTCTTTATAGTTTGAAATATCTTCAATTCCTTTTTTGTAATGTATATGAGAACGTGCAAGAAATGCTCCAATGTTAAACGTGCTGCTCAGCTGGCTGTTTTTATCTTGAGCTTGTTGATTCCAGCTCATAGCGAAAAAACTATGTTTAGCTTGATATTTGCGTAACAATCTAATATTTCTATTACTAAATGCAATCTTAAGGTTATAAATGAGATCGCTAAGACTCTTTTTAGTCCAATTCCGTTTTGAACGATAAAACCGTATCCAATTAGTGGTTTCTTGGTAAGTAATTCCTTGATCATATGCATTCTTTTCATTTTGGTAAAGTAAATATGATTGATACGTTTTTTCCCATTCACCTTGCGATGCGTACAGATTTGCCAACTGTAGGTAATAAGTAGCGTTTCCTTTAGACAATGGGTACTGTCGGATAAGCATCTTTATGTGTAACACTTTCATGTACGGGTCTTGTTCAATAGCAATAAGATTTTCCAGTGTTTTTTTTCGGATAGAGATATTGTTTATTTGCAGATAACTGTTCATTCTTAAAATGTTTTTGAAATAGGGAGCAGCTGCTTGTGGCGTATGTTTCATAAGTGTTTCGGCGATGCGGAAGGTATAGTAAGGATTGTATGGATCTTTGGAAAATTTGTTGATATGATCGGAGAGAAAAAGTAAAAGCTTTTCTTGGTTTTGATCTGTGGTAAAATATGGGATTATTTTTTGTATAAGAATAAATGCTTTGTTGCTATTTGTGGATTCTTTTTGGTATGCGTTTAACAGGTTTGTGAGTGTACGATCATTCCCAATGGAGTAGGTTTTTTTATATGAGCTACAGGATGCCGTAACTGCTATAGTTGCGGTTAAAAGAAAGATAAGAAGTTTCCCCATTCTCTTAGTATATTCAGGGTGTGCTAGTTATGCAATATTCTCACATAAGGTGTTTATGAAAATATTTTTTATGCTACAATAAGCCATAATATCATTCTTTAAGGAAATATAGTGAAACAAAAAATAACAAAAAAGGGGACGAGTCTGCAAGTTCCCGATACTCCTATTATCCCTTTTATTGAAGGGGATGGTACAGGTAAAGATATATGGAGTGCAGCGGTACGCGTATTTGATGCAGCTGTTCGAAAGGCATATAAAGGGAAACGTTCGATTATTTGGCAGGAAGTGTATGCAGGACAAAAATCATTTGATCAAAATGGTGAGTGGCTACCTGAAGAGACAGTAGAGAAATTCAAGAAGTATATGGTAGGCATCAAGGGGCCCCTTACTACGCCAATAGGAGGCGGTATTCGTAGTCTTAATGTAACTTTAAGAAGGCAGCTTGATTTATTTGTATGCCAAAGACCGATAATATACTTTGAAGGCATTCCTAGTCCAGTAAAACATCCTGAGTACATCGATATGGTGGTATTTAGAGAAAATACGGAGGATGTGTATGCGGGCTTTGAACTTGAAGCTGAATCACAAGATGTGGAAAAATTACGATCTTTTCTCAAAGAAACATATGGATGGGAAATTCGAGCTCAATCGGGAATAGGTATTAAACCTATTTCCAAGTTTGGTACGGAACGCTTGGTGCAAGCGGCTATCCAATACGCAATAGATCATGGAAGAGAAAGTGTTACGCTGGTACATAAAGGGAACATTATGAAATATACAGAAGGTGCGTTCCGTAGTTGGGGTTATGAAGTTGCGAAAAATAATTTTCCCAATCAAACTTATACTTGGGATGAAGGGGAGAAAACTCCTGGAAAGGTTTTAGTTAAAGATACTATTGCTGATGCTTTTTTACAACAAATTCTTACCCGACCAAAAGAATTTGATGTGATAGCTACTATGAATCTTAATGGAGATTATATATCCGATGCTCTTGCGGCCCAAGTAGGCGGTATCGGCATTGCCCCTGGAGCAAATATTAATTATGAAACAGGGTTGGCTATTTTTGAAGCAACTCATGGTACTGCGCCTAAATATGCAGGGAAGGACATGGTAAACCCAAGTTCGATTATTCTTTCTGGCTATATGATGTTTTCTTATATGGGGTGGACTGAAGTAGCAGATCTTATCAAGAAAGGGATAGGTAAGGCTATTCTTGCCAAAACAGTGACATATGATTTTGCACGATTAATGGATGGTGCGACAAAGGTTGCCACAAGCGAGTTTGCCGATGCTATTATTCGCAATATGTAAGATTGTGCGTAATCAGATGCTGTATAAGTGTTGATGTTTTAATCTACTTGGTTTATTGAGATTTATTAGAATTTCTTAGTGCAGGGTTTTGTGGGAATTGGTATGCTTCGTATCGCTGGTACAGATCTTCCAGAACTATACAAGTCATTGCTTCTGTTACTGGGACTATGCGTGGGCAAATACACGTATCATGGCGTCCTTTTGTCTCAATAGTAGTATCTTTGCCATCAATAGTAATAGTTTTTTGTTTTATCCCAATAGAAGAAGGAGCTTTCACTGCGATACGGAATATAATATCCAAACCCGTACTAATCCCACCAAGCATGCCACCAGCATTGTTTGATAGAAATCCTTGTGGTGACATTTGGTCATTTTGTTCCTTTGCAGTCATCCGAGAGGCAGCAAAACCGCTGCCAAATTCTATAGCCTTTACTGCACCAATTGACAACATGGCGTGTCCAAGTAGTGCTTCAATCTTATCAAATACTGGTTCTCCTAAACCAACAGGAACTCCTTTTATAGTACATTCTATAATACCTCCCGCACTGTTTTGTTCTTCTTTGAGAGCTTCTATTGCTTGTTGCATTTTTTGTGCTGCTTGCATGTCTGGAGCTCGGAGCAGGTTTCGTTCGATTGCATTCTTGTCAAATGTTTGGCATGTAATTCCTGCTATCTCTTTGCTATAAGCAAGCACCGACACACCACGATAAGCAAGTAGTTTTCGCGCGATTGCTCCCGCCGCTACTCTGGCTGCAGTTTCACGACCAGAAGCTCGACCGCTCCCTCTCCAGTCTCTGATACCATATTTCTTTAAATAAGTGTAATCTGCATGGCCAGGGCGAAATTTATTTTTAATGGCATGATATGCTTGTGGATCCGCATCATGATTATGTAAAATCATCATGATAGGCGTGCCTGTTGTATAGCCTTCAAAGACTCCTGAGAGAATATGTACTATGTCAGTTTCTTTTCTTGGGGTGCTGATATTGGACTGTCCAGGCTTTCTTTTATCAAGCTGTTCTTGAATATCTTTTTCTTGCAATGGAACTTTGGCAGGAGTTCCTTCAACAATGACACCTATTGCTTTACCATGTGACTCACCAAATGTGGTGAGTCGAAATAAAAGACCAAAACTATTACCGCTCATGATATATGGGTGCTTATATTAATCACAAATAGCATACATGATTGAAACAATTGTCGTTGTTGTATTGCAAACTTTGGTCATAGTGCTTACAAGAAAATTAAAACTTATCAAAGTATATTTTATCTTCTTGCATATTATTTTTTTTCATAACATCCATACATGCATCGAGCATACCAGGGCTTCCACAAAGGTATCCTTCAAGAGGAAAATCTTTATTTATGCTCGCTTGAAAGTACTGATCCATTACTTCGGTGATAAGACCAGTGGCTCCACGCCATTTTGTTCCCTCTTCAGGTTCTGACAATGCAGCAACAAAATGAAAATTAGGATATTTTTCATCTAATGCATATAACCAATCGAGATAGTACATATCAATACTTGTTTTTGCACCAAAGAAATACCAAATAACTCTATCATTTATGGTACCTGTAGTTATCATATTTTTAAAAATACTCTTAAAAGGAGCCATTCCTGATCCGCCAGCTACACAGATCATGGTGGCATCAGTATCTCTTACATAGAAATCACCAAAAGGGCCCGTGACGTTAATTTCTTGTCCCTCCTGCAACACTTCGTGTACATATGTGGTGACAATACCGCCAGGTACAAGACGAATAAGTAATTCAACCTTGTTGTTCTCAGCAGGTTCTGAGGCCATTGAGTAAGCACGAAAGGTAGGGGTTTTTATTTTTCGATAAGGGGGGACTTCGAATTGCACATATTGACCAGTCTTGAAACTAATAGTCATTGACTCCGGAAGTGCTAAATGTACTTCTTTAATATCGTGAGTGACATCGTTTATCTTTTCCACGCGTGCTCGATATTGTTGTATGTTGAAAAGTTCTTCTGGAATTTGTATTGAAATATCTTTTTTTAGTTTTACCTGACATGCAAGACGTATGGAGTCGTTGAGTTCTGCAGGGCTAAGATAAGGAATTTCAGTAGGCATAACAGGACCCACATCACTGAGAGTTTTGACTTTACAGGCTCCACAGGTTCCTTTACCACCACAGGCGGAAGGGAGAAAAACTTTTTCATTTGCGAGAGTAGCTAATAGTGGAGATCCTCCTTTTACAAGAAGATCTTTTTTTCCGTTGTTGATACTGATATTCACTTCACCATAATTGTTAGCGATGAGATCGGTAATATAAATAAGTGCAGCTAAAACACTGCTGATTGCTGATATAATAAGTGGCGCAAAAATAAAATTCATTCTTTTCTCCTTTTACTGTACAGTCAGCATGCCAGAAAAACCAATAAAGGCCATAGCCATCATACCAATGGTGATCATGGTAATACCAGTTCCTTGCAAAGTTTCTGGAATAGGCGATTTCTCAATCTTTTTCCGCATGGCGGCAAGTAGTACAATAGCCATCCACCACCCTATGCCTGATCCTAAAGAATACAATAAAGTTTGCCAGAATGAATACTGGCGAATTTCTATAAAAAGTGCAACTCCAAGGATAGCACAGTTGACTGTAATCAAAGGTAGGAAAATGCCCAGCGCCATGTAGAGTGATTGTGATACTCGGTCTATGATCATCTCAAGTATTTGTACGACTGATGCAATGACAATAATAAATATAATATAACGAAGATAGAGAAGGTTTGTGGGAATGAGAATATAATTAAGTACAAGCCAGTTGATAATCCCAGTTATGGTCAGTACTACAGTAACAGCGATACCAAGACCATTAGATGATTGCATATTTTTTGATATGGAGATAAAAGAACACATACCAAGAAAATTTGCCAACAGAATATTGCTGGTGAAGATTGATCCAATAAAAAGACTCATAAGGTTAAGATCAGGTGTCATATTTCAGCTCCTTGTTTTTTTAATATAATTTTTGCTATCCACACAAAAGTTCCTAAAAGAAAGAATGCACTTGGTGGAGTTACCATGATCGTCCAAGGAGTAAATCCTTCTGGAACGATGGGATATCCTAGAAGTGTTCCAAATCCTAAAAGTTCCCTAATGATCGCAATGACCATCAATACGGTCATATAGCCGAATCCTGAAGTAGCACCGTCCCAAAAAGACAACAAGGGAGGATTAGATAGTGCGAAGGCTTCTGCACGACCCATTATTATACAATTGGTGATGATGAGACCTACATAGGGGCCCAAACTTTTTGATATCTCAGGAGCATAGGCTCTGAGAATGATGTCAACAATAATAACATAAAATGCAATAATTAATACTTGCACAATCATTCGTACCCGACTGGGAATGAAATTTTTTAAAAGTGAAACCGTAAAGCTAGAAAATGCGGTCACTAGTGTTACTCCCACAGTCATTACAAGAGTATTAGTAACTAAATTGGTAACCGCAAGAGCGGAGCAGATGCCCAACACTTGCATAAAAATAGGGTTCTTTGTCCATAGATTTTCTTTAAAGATTTCTTTAGCACTACTCATTCTTTCCTCCTAAAATAGATTTTAAGTTCTGTAATTCTTTGTTTAAAATAACATTTATGCTGTCGCTCGTACGCGTAGCTCCCGTGATGGCATCTATTTTACCGTTGGTTTTATCGGAGTCTCCTGCATCTGATGCTTGTGAA
>Ga0256913_10001794_pt1 | contig 10993 bp, 10 predicted proteins | sample Axial_MatmetaG_FD_185970 | JGI IMG/M metagenome (GOLD analysis project Ga0256913, IMG submission 185970) | Deep-sea worm associated microbial mat communities from Axial Seamount, Juan de Fuca Ridge, Pacific Ocean - Axial_Mat | ecosystem: Environmental > Aquatic > Marine > Oceanic > Microbial...
CATCGCCAGTTTTTTCCCGACTCTTAAGAAACCGGTCATGATCATGGATATAGGCGCCAATGTTGATTGCCGGCCGACCCATCTCCTCCAGTTTGCCATAATGGCCAGTTCCTGTTCCCATCTTCTCCACTCCATAACAAGCCCCCGTGTCGGTCTGCTCAGCATAGGTGAAGAGGCGGGCAAGGGAAATCTTCTTGTCAAGGAAGCCCATGATCTTCTGAGCAAAAGTTACCTCAATTTTATTGGTAATGTCGAAGGGCGTGATGTATACAAGGGGGATGTGGACGTCATCATCTGCGACGGTTTTGTCGGTAATGTGGCCCTGAAGGTAAGTGAGGGCCTGGCCGAAGCCGCCATGCAGATGCTCCGTGACGAGATAACCAGGACCATCCAGGCCAGGATCGGCTACCTGCTCATCCGTAAAGCGTTTTCACGGTTTAAGCAGCGGATTGATTATGCTGAATATGGCGGCGCCCCCCTCTTGGGCATCAATGGAATCGGCATTATCTGTCACGGTACCTCAGATATTCTTGCCTATGAAAATGCTGTATTTGTTGCCGCCAATATGATTGAGAACAGGGTGAATACGGTCATTTCACAGGCCCTGCTTGAATACAGTGCCTGACAGGGAGCCTGGTTTATTTATGAAAAAAGCAGCCCTGCTCGGTACTGGATCATGTCTCCCCACGCGCATTCTCACCAATGCCGAACTTGAACAACTGGTAGAAACGTCTGATGAATGGATTACCAGCCGTACCGGTATAAAAACACGCCGGATAGCCGGCAAGGGTGAAGAGAATTACCGGCTTGCGGCCCGGGCAGCGCAACATGCTCTGCTTAAGGCCGAAGTTGATGCGGACGAGATTGATCTTGTCCTTGTGGCCACCATAACCCCGCACATGATCATGCCTTCCTGCGCCTGTTTTGTGCAGGCGGAAATCGGGGCTGAAAACGCCTTTGCCTATGATCTCAATGCCGCCTGTTCGGGATTTCTGTTCGGGCTTGATATGGCCGACAAATATATTGCCGCCCGTCCCGATATGAAAATACTTCTCATCGGTTCGGAAACGCTCTCGGCACGAGTCAACTGGGAAGACCGGAACACCTGCATTCTGTTCGGCGACGGCGCCGGTGCGGTTGTCCTCACCGGTGCCGAGGACCGCGGCGTGATCGCTTCGTCATTGTTTTCCGATGGCAGGCTCTGGAAACTGCTGTATATGGACAGTCCCGAGAGCAGAAATCCTGACCTGCACTGTGCTGACCGGACAGGGTGTTATATGCAGATGACAGGTCGCGATGTGTTCAAATTTGCTGTGCGGTCAATGGAAGAGGCTGTCCAGAACCTGCTTGAAAAGACAGGCCAGCGGATTGAGGATATTGCCCTTGTCATTCCCCACCAGGCAAATATCCGCATCCTGAACAAACTTGCCGAGCGATTGTCCATACCCTCGGAGAAATTATTTATCAATGTTGATAAATACGGAAACACTTCGGCCGCCAGTATTCCCATAGCCCTTGATGAGGTCAACAGAAGCGGGAGGCTCTCTCCTGGCGATACGGTGCTTTTCTGTTCCTTTGGTGGTGGATTTACCTGGGGTGCCCTGCTTATGCAATGGTAAGGAGAGAGATGTGGATTACTTTTTGACTGAAGATCAACAGATGATCGTGGAGACGGCCTGGGAGCTGACCCGCGAGAAAATTATTCCGGTACGAGCAGAACTTGACGAAAAAAACGAGTTCGCCACCGAGGTGATGCGTGATATTGCCAGGGCGGACTTGTTTTCGATTTTTATTCCCGAGGAATATGGCGGTCTTGGCGGTGGCTGTTTTGACATGGTGATCGCCATGGAACAGATGGCACGGGGATGTGTCGGCATTGCAACCAGTTTTGCCGCCAGCGCCCTGGGCATTTATCCGGTCATGATTGCCGGCAGCAGAGAGATGAAGGAAAAATATCTTCCTTCCATTGCCGCCGGTGAGAAATGGGCCGCATTCGGCCTGACCGAGGCCGGTGCGGGCAGCGATGCTTCGGGCATAAAGACAACCGCGGTCCTCGATGGTGACGAGTGGGTATTAAACGGCACCAAGCAGTGGATCACCAATGGCGGCGAGTCGCAGATTTATTCTATTGTTGCCATGACCGATCCCTCAAAAGGCCCCCGGGGCGCTTCCATCTTCGTGGTTGAGGATGGCGATCCCGGCTTTTCCTATGGCAAAAAGGAAAACAAGATGGGCATTCGCTCCTCGGCTACTCGCGAGCTGATCATGAAAGACTGCCGGATTCCGAAAGATCGGCTGGTCGGCCGCAAGGGAACCGGATTTATCACGGTCATGAAAACCCTTGATCTCTCCCGGCCGGGAATCGGCTCCCTGGGCCTTGGCCTTGGCCAGGCGGCCCTGGATGAGGCCGTGACCTATGCCAAGCAGCGTGTTCAGTTCGGCAGACCGGTCATTGGTTTCCAGGCTGTCCAGCACATGCTGGCGGATATGGCCACCTATCTTGAGGCTGCCCGGGCACTTATCTATGCTGCTGCCCGACATATTGATGTCCATCCCAAGGGAATAAGCAAACCATCCGCCATGAGCAAGCTTTTTGCAACCGACATGGCCATGAAAGTAACCACTGACGCTGTCCAGATACTGGGTGGATACGGATACATGAAGGAATATCCTGTTGAAAAAATGATGCGGGATGCAAAGATACTGCAGATTTACGAAGGCACAAACCAGATCCAGCGCAATGTGATCGGTCAGGAACTCAATCGCGAATATGCCTGAGCCCCGCCCAGGAAAAAGGTAAAGATTTATGAACATAGTTGTTTGCGTCAAACAGGTGCCTGATACAAAAGATGTCCGGCTTGACCCCAAGACCAATACCATGGCCAGGGAAGGGGTGAAGTCGATCATGAACCCCTTTGACCGGCATGCCCTGGAAGAGGCGGTCTGCCTGAAGGAAGCCCATGGCGGCACGGTTACCGTCCTGTCCATGGGGCCGCCCCAGGCAGCTGATGTGCTGCGGGAGTCCATCGCCTGTGGTGCGGACCGGGGCGTGCTGGTTTCGGACCGCGGTTTTGCCGGTGCTGATACATGGGCAACCTCGTATACCCTGGCAAAGGCCATAGAGACCATTGGCGGCGCTGATCTGCTTCTGTGCGGCAAGCAGGCAATTGATGGTGATACGGCCCAGGTCGGCCCGGGCCTTGCCGCGCGGATGAAGATTCCTTATGTGACCTGTGTGCAGAAGACCCGGGAGGCCGGCGATGATTTTATCACTGTCGAACGGATGATGGATGACGGCTATGATGTGGTCCGTCTTCCCCTGCCAGCCCTGCTGACGGTGGTCAAGGATATCAACGAGCCCCGTGTACCCTCCCTGAAGGGAAAGATGCGGGCCAAAAAGGCAACCATCGAGACCCTGAGCGCCGAGGATATCGGCGCCGATCCCAACTGTATCGGCCTGGCCGGTTCCCCCACCCAGGTAGTCAGGGTGTTTTCCCCCGAAGCCCGGGGCGACAGGGAGATATTTACCGGCAGTGCTGACGAACAGGTTCAACAACTGGTGGACCGGTTACGCGTCTATTTATAACAGGAACCACGGTGTCCGACAGGTCAGAAATTGTCCCTTTTTCCGGCACGGTTGACCACAACAAATAAAAAAATGTACATATGCTACAAGTAGATTGCGAACTATGTATCGGCTGCGGGCTATGCGAGGAAAGCTGCCCATTTGATGCCATCGAGGTTGTTGATGGCTGCGCCGTTGTCGGTGATAACTGTACCCTGTGCGGCACCTGTGTTGACGCCTGCGAGGTGGAGGCCCTGTCCATTGATGAGGTTGATGCGCCTGCTGGGGTTAATCTTGATGAATGGTCGGGCATCTGGGTTTTTGTCGAGTGCCGGCATGGTGAGGTTGCCGAGGTGTCCTTTGAGCTGCTGGGTATAGGCCGTAAACTGGCCGATGACAGAGGGTGCGGGCTGAGCGCTGTCCTGCTTGGCCATGATGTAGGAGTTCTAAGTGAACGTCTCATTGCCCAGGGGGCAGATACTGTATATCTGGTTGACCGTCCAGAACTTGCAGATTATCGGGAAGATGTCTACGGCCAGGTGCTTGAGCAGCTGATTTCCGAGCATAAACCAGAGGTCGTTCTGGCCGGGGCCACGGCCATCGGCCGTTCTGTTATTCCCCAGGTAGCAACTGTGCTTGGCGCAGGATTGACGGCAGACTGCACCGAACTTGCGATCAGAAAGGAAGACGGAATGCTGCTGCAGACCAGGCCGGCCTTTGGCGGCAATATCATGGCCACCATCGAGTGTCCCCGCTCCCGGCCCCAGATGGCCACGGTCAGGCCCAAGGTCATGGCGCCTCTTGACCCGGACAAAAGCCGCAGTGGCGAGGTGATCAGGGTTGATCTGGATGAGGCAATCTGCGCCTCAAATATAGAAATTCTTGAATCGGTTTCAGATCCGCAGGATCAGGTTAATATCCAGGAGTTTGAAATTCTTGTTGCCGGGGGCAGGGGCCTTGAAGGTGAAGAGGGCTTTACCCTGGTTCGCGAGCTGGCCGAGGAACTGGGTGGCGGACTTGCCGCATCCCGGGCCGCTGTCGATTCAGGCTGGATCGGCTACCCGCACCAGGTCGGCCAGACCGGTAAAACAGTCTGCCCCAAATTGTATATTGCCTGTGGCATATCCGGCGCCATACAGCATACCATCGGCATGCGATCCGCAGATACGATCGTTGCTATCAACCGGGATACTGACGCACCCATTTTTGATGTGGCTACCTATGGCATTGTCGGTGATCTGTTCGAGGTCCTTCCGACTCTGATTGAAAAAATCCGGGAGGCACGCAAATGAGTCTTGAGGGAAAAGTTGCCCTGGTAACCGGCGGCGGCAGAGGAATCGGCCGTGCTGTAAGTCTTCGTCTGGCGGCCATGGGCTGCACAGTTGCGGTCAACTATGTCTCCCGTCCCGATGCCGCTGAAGAAACTGTTACCGCCATTGATCAAGCGGGCGGCAGGGCCATCCCCGTTCAATTTGATGTCGCTGATGGCGCATCCATCAGCGGAGGGGTAAAAGAAGTTACCGCATCATGCGGCGCGCCGGATATTCTCATCAATAATGCCGGTATCACCAGGGACGGTCTCATGGCGAGGATGAAGGAGGAAGACTGGGATCTTGTTCTTTCCACCAACCTTAAAGGGGCTTTTCTCTGTTCCAAAGCGGTGATGCGGCCAATGATGAAGAAACGGTGGGGCCGGATTATCAATATCAGTTCAGTGATCGGCTTTCTCGGCAATGGCGGCCAGGTCAACTATGCAGCGGCCAAGGCCGGTATGACCGGTCTGACCAAGGCCATGGCCAGAGAGCTTGCCCCCCGCAAGGTGACGGTGAACAGCGTGGCCCCCGGGTACATTGTCACGGATATGACCAGCGATCTTTCCGAGGACATTCAGGAGATGATCCGGGCCCAGATACCACTTGGCAGTCTCGGCCAGCCTGAGGATGTCGCCGCCTGCGTTGCTTTTCTTGTCTTGGAGGAAAGCGGTTACTTGACCGGACAGACATTGCATGTTAATGGCGGTATGTACATGGGCAATTAATTTCATTCGATGAGCCGGCTTAACAGAGGTCAGCCCGCCGGCTGAAAACATTTCCGAGCAAAGGTCTTGTTCAGGGATGCCGAATGTTGTCAAACAAACCATTACTATTTAAGGAAGAGGAGTTAACCGATGGCAATTGAAGATAAAATGGTTGATATCATTGTCGAACAGCTGAGCGTTGATAAGGATAAAGTCGTCACCGGCGCATCATTTGTTGACGATCTTGGCGCTGATTCCCTGGACCTTGTGGAGTTGATCATGGCCATGGAAGAGGAATTTGATGTCGAAATTCCTGACGAGGACGCGGAAAAAATCGCCACTGTTCAGGATGCCATTGACTACATCGCTAAAATCAAGGGCTGATAACTCCGTACAGATTTATATGAAAGCCCGGTCATGTCCGTTATGAGGGCACCGGCTTTCATCCCCTCGTTGTCCCGGTGTGCCGGGATGGTGGTTTATCCGAAAATAGCCCTCGAAGATGGAACTTTTTGGGCTGTTTTTCATAGTTCGTTGTGGCTGTGACCTGTACAATCTGGTCCAGCCATGCTGGTTTATATGAAAGCCCGGTCAAGTCCGTTATGAGGGCACCGGCTTTCATCCCTGGTTGTCTCGGCCCGCCGGGATGGTGGTTACATTGTACGCAGTGGCCTGGCCGATCCGGTCCGGCCCGCATGTTTTATACGGGAATGATATCGTGAAACGAAGGGTAGTTATCACAGGTGTTGGCCTTGTCACTCCACTTGGAACAGGTACGGACAGAACATGGCGGGCCCTGGTATCTGGAAAAAGCGGCATAGGTCCGATCACCCGTTTTGATGCCTCGGATCAGGCTTCTCAGATTGCCGCCGAAGTAAGGGATTTTGATGCCGAGCGCTGGTTTGAAAAAAAACAGCGGAAAAATCTTGATCCCTTTGTTCAGTATGGCATTGCCGCTGCTGATATGGCCTGGAAGGACAGCGGCTGCACAGTAACTGATACAAATGCCGAACGGATCGGGGTTATAACCGGGTGTGGCATGGGAGGCCTGCCCACCATTGAGGAATATCGGGATGTTTATGTGAAACGGGGACCAAGAAGAATAACCCCTTTTTTTATTCCCCGTGTTATCCCCAATATGCCATCCGGCCATATTTCCATGCATATTGGTGCCAAGGGACCTAATCTGTCTCTGTCAACCGCATGCGCGGCTGGAACCCATGCGGTCGGTGAGGCCTTTCGTCATATTGTCTATGGTGATTGTGACGTGGCCGTGACCGGGGGGACTGAATCTGTCATCTGTCCTCTGGCAGTGGGTGGTTTTTCGTCCATGAAGGCCCTGTCCACCCGTAATGACGCACCCGAAGAGGCATCGCGTCCCTTTGATCTTGAACGGGACGGCTTTATCATTGCCGAGGGTGCGGGCATGCTTGTTCTGGAGGAGCTCGAATCGGCGAAAAAGCGCGGCGCGACCGTGTATGCCGAGATTGTCGGTTTTGGCCAGAGCAGCGATGCCTATCATATTGCAGCACCTCCCGAAGATGGCCAAGGCGGCGCACGATGCATGGCCATGGCACTCAGAGATGCGGGCATGAACCCGGATGAAATTGACTATATCAATGCCCATGGCACCTCGACCCCGCTCAATGACCGGTGCGAAACTTTTGCCATTAAAACGGTTTTTGGTGACCATGCCCGCAGATTGGAGATCAGTTCAACCAAATCCATGACCGGCCACATGCTGGGAGCAGCAGGTGGCATTGAATCGGTTTTCCTGGCTTTGACCCTGCACCATGGTATTATCCCGCCAACGATAAATCTCACCACGCCGGATCCAGCCTGTGATCTTGATTATGTGCCCAATGAGGCCAGGGAAAGCAGGCCAAAGGCCGGGATGTCCAATTCATTTGGTTTTGGCGGTACCAACGGCGTTGTTGTTATGAAACGGTTTGCCTGAATCAGAAGTCAGAGGGCGCAAGAATAGAACAGATCAATTGAGGCGATTGTGAAAATAGTCATCGGCAGTGATCACGGTGGTTTTGAAATGAAGGAGCATGTCCTGACCCTTCTTGTGGCCCAGGGGCATGAGGCTGAGGATGTCGGCTGCTATTCGATGGATTCGGTCGATTATCCTGAAATCGCTGAAAAGGTCTGTGCCGCGGTCCAGGGTGATGCAGGCAGTCTTGGCATCCTTATCTGTGGGACCGGTATCGGCATGTCACTGGCGGCGAACCGGTATCGTGATATTCGGGCCGCACTCTGCCATGAGGCCTATACCGCCAAAATGAGCAGGGAACATAATAATGCCAACATACTCTGCCTGGGAGGCAGGGTGCTTGGTGTTGAGGTCGCCTTTGATATTGTCCGGGCGTGGCTGAAAACATCATTTGCCGGCGGACGGCACCAACGGCGCATTGATATGTTCAGTTAATGTTGAATGCAGTGAAAATTTCATCGGCAGACCTGTCTGACAGGCTGCCGTTTTTTGTTGAACATCCTGCCTGCTGTTCCGTAACCCCCATCCCTGCGGGCCGGGACAACGAGGGGATGAAAGCCTGTGCCCGCGATAACGGCCATGACCGGGCTTTCATATAAACCACCATCCCGGTACGCCGGGACAACAAGGGATGAAACAGGTGCCCGCCGATAACAGACATGACCGGGCTTTCATATACAATACCCTGAAGGGAACAGAGTATGACTCCATTAGAAGAGACCGATAGCCAGGTCTATAAACAGATTCAGCACGAGCTGAACCGACAGTCCGATCAGCTTGAACTCATTGCCTCGGAAAACATTGTTTCAAGGGCCGTACTCGAGGCCCAGGGTTCTATTTTTACCAACAAATATGCTGAAGGGTATCCGAATCGGCGCTATTATGGCGGCTGTGATCATGCCGATGAGGTGGAAACCCTGGCCATTGAACGGGCAAAAGAGATCTTCGCCGCCGAGTATGCCAATGTCCAGCCACATTCCGGCAGTCAGGCCAATATGGCTGTCTATTTTGCCACCTTGAAGCCTGGTGACAAGGTTCTTGGCATGGATCTGGCCCATGGCGGTCATCTGACCCATGGTGCAAGTGTCAGCTTTTCCGGCAAGCTGTTTAATTTTATCTCCTATGGCGTACAGCGGGATACTGAAACCATTAACATGGAGGAGGTGGAACGGGTCGCCTTTGAGAACCGGCCCAAGATGATCGTTGCCGGAGCAAGTGCCTATCCACGAGTTATTGATTTCGAGGCTTTCAGGCGTATTGCCGATCAGATCGGAGCCCTTTTCATGGTCGATATGGCCCATATTGCCGGCCTGGTTGCAGCTGGCGTGCATCCATCACCCATTCCCTGGGCCGATTTTGTTACCACAACCACCCACAAAACCCTGCGTGGACCACGGGGCGGGATGATCCTCGCCAGGGAGAAGCATGGCAAGGCGCTGGATTCTAACATATTTCCCGGTATCCAGGGCGGGCCTCTGGTTCATGTGATTGCCGCCAAGGCCGTATCCTTCAAGGAGGCCATGAGTGATGCATTCAAAAACTATCAGCGGCAGGTGGTCAGGAACGCCGAAGTCCTTGCCACCGAGCTCCACAGGCGCGGCTTCAGGATTGTCTCCGGCGGCACTGACAATCATCTCATGCTCATTGATTTAAGCAGCAAGGATATTACTGGAAAGGAAGCGGAACATCTGCTTGAAGAGGCCGGTCTGACAGTCAACAAAAATGCGATTCCCTTTGATACGCAGTCACGATTTGTTACCAGCGGGATCAGGGTCGGCACGCCCGCCGTGACGACCAGGGGGCTTAAGGAGCCGGAAATGGTGCAGATAGCTGACTGGATTGACCGGGCCATCGGCAATCGTAATTCCGATAATCTTGCCGCTATCCGCCAGGAAGTTCTTACGCTGTGTAACCGGTTACCCATATATCCTGACCTGCCCCGTTCCACGGATTGATGGCGGAATACTGATTATGAAATGCCCTTATTGCAGTCATCTTGACAACCGGGTCATTGATTCACGGTTAAACAAGGATAAGACCATAACCCGGCGACGTCGGATCTGCGCCAACTGTGAACAGCGTTTTACGACCTATGAACGTATCGAGCTCATGCTGCCCATGCTGGTTAAAAAAGATGGTCGGCGGGAGCCATGGGATCGGGGCAAGATCGTAACCGGTCTGGAAAAGGCCTGCGAGAAGCTTCCGGTGAGCATGGCTGATATTGACAGGTTTGTTGATAATATTGAAAAAAAACTGCAGGATGCAGGTGGTAAGGAGATCCCGACCAGTCAGATCGGTGAATGGGTCATGGAGACCCTGCCGGAACTGGATGAGGTTGCCTATGTCCGTTTCGCCTCGGTGTATCGTCAGTTTAAGGACGTCAACGAGTTCATGGACGAACTGAAAAATTTTATCGGTGATCGCAAGGCTGATTCAACATGATCTGGGCAAGAGTTGAGTTCAATCGTCTTCTTCTTTCTCCCTTTTGATACTATTTTATCTGGCTCGAAGTGACCATATCGCATGACGACTGAACAAGACCGCACATATATGCGGCTGGCACTGGCAGAGGCCGGAAAGGGATGCGGTCGCACCTCGCCAAACCCCTGCGTTGGCGCGGTCATTGTCAAGGATGGCAGGGTAGTGGGGCGCGGCTATCATAAAAAAGCCGGAACACCGCATGCGGAAATTCATGCCCTGGCTGTTGCCGGTGAAGAGGCACGGGGGGCAACCATGTATGTCACCCTTGAGCCATGCAATCATACCGGTCGGACCCCGCCCTGCAGCCATGCTGTTGCCGGGGCTGGTATCGCCAGGGTAGTGATTGGACTCTGTGATCCAAATCCCGAGGCCAGCGGCGGCATTCAATATCTTGAGAGCCAGGGAATAAAGGTTGTCACCGGTGTCTGTGAAGATGAATGCAGGCAGATAAACCTTCCCTTTCTCAAGCGTATCGCCACAGGACTTCCCTGGGTGGTAATGAAGGCCGCAATAAGTCTGGATGGCAGGATCACCTATCAGAAGGGCAGGGCCGGAGCCATTACCGGTACCAGGAGCAGAGAGAAGGTCCATCGTCTTCGCAACCGGCTTGATGCTATTTTGATCGGTGCGCAGACCCTTGCCATTGACGATCCCTCCTTGACAACCAGACTGGAGAGTGGGGAAGATGGTCGCGATCCTCTGCGTATTGTTCTGGACAGTCAGTTACGTTCAGATCCTGCCAGCCGTATTTTTCACCAGGATTCCCCGGCCGAAACCTGGTTATTTTGTGGTGAGGATGCATCAACAGCCAGGCAGGCTGTTCTTGAGAAAAATGGTGCCCGGATTTTCCGGGTCAGAAAAACAGGGCAGGGGTATATTGATCTGCATGCCATGCTCACAGTTCTGGCGCAAAAGAATATCCTCTCCCTGCTGG
>Ga0256913_10001795_pt1 | contig 10990 bp, 12 predicted proteins | sample Axial_MatmetaG_FD_185970 | JGI IMG/M metagenome (GOLD analysis project Ga0256913, IMG submission 185970) | Deep-sea worm associated microbial mat communities from Axial Seamount, Juan de Fuca Ridge, Pacific Ocean - Axial_Mat | ecosystem: Environmental > Aquatic > Marine > Oceanic > Microbial...
TCCTCATACTTAGGTGGCTCACGGTGAATCGGATAAGTTTTTTCACGACTTACCTCTCCAATACCATCAATAGGATCGCCCACTACGTTGAAAACACGACCATTGATATGATCACCAACAGGCATTGCAATTTTGTCGCCAGTAGCAATTACTTCCATACCACGACTTACACCGTCGGTTGAGTCCATCGCAACGGCACGAACTGTGTTCTCTCCGATGTCCTGTTGAACCTCTAAAACAATTTTGTGTCCAGCGGCATTTTTTACCTCTAATGCATCATAAAGATTTGGTAAATCCGCGTCATTTTCAAAATAAACGTCAAGCACAGGTCCAATCACCTGTGATACTACTCCCGTTCCATTTTTGCTCATAAGATATAACTTCTTGTTACTGTGTAAAATACTCTTTATAAAATAGGACAAAAATCATGTCTCTATTTGGTGTGCGAATATACAATAAAATATTAATTCTCTAACAGATAGAGCTGTTTTTTAAGTTTTTTGATGTGATGTTTGTCATGTTTTTAAATTTGAAAATTTGTATTACGAGATGCTAGTATAGCACTTGTCACCTTGAATTATTTATTTAACTTTACACTTTAATTATAAAATAGAATCTCAAATTATTTTTATGCTAATTATTGGAATTGCCGGAGGGTCTGGCTCGGGAAAAACTACGGTTGTAAAAAAGATTATCGAAAGATTACCAAAGGATTCGGTGGCTGTAGTTTCACAAGATGCTTACTATTTTGACAATGGACATCTTTCCAAAGAAGAGAAGTTAAAAATCAACTTTGACCATCCTAATTCTATTGAGTGGGATTTGTTAAATGATGATTTGGATAAGTTGCGTAGTGGTGAAAGTATTGAAATGCCGATTTATACTTATGTAACTTGTGGTCGGTCCAAAGAAACGATTCCTGTGGCACCTCGCAAAGTGGTGATTGTAGAAGGAATTCTGATTTTTACAAACCCCGAATTACTAAAACGCCTGGACGTAAAAGTGTATGTTGCTGCCGATGGCGACGAGCGATTGATGCGCATTATTAATCGTGATATGATGGAACGAGGTCGTTCCTTAAAAGCCGCATTGGATCATTATAGCAACTATGTGCGTCCCATGCATAATGAGTTTATTGAACCTACGAAAAGATATGCCGATATTATTATTCCACAAGGTGGTGAAAACCATGTGGGAATAGATATTTTAACGAGTAAAATTGAAACTTCGATTTAGCTTTAGAAATAATTAAAGAAATGTCACAAAATAAAACCGGTTTCGGAACCGCTCCCGTATTTTTTACTGCTATAGCTACCATTTTGGGAGCTATTTTATTCCTGCGCTTTGGTTGGGCAGTGGGTGAATTGGGTTTTTGGGGCGTGATGCTTATTATTTTGGTAGGACATATGGTAACTATTCCTACCGCTCTTTCCCTCTCCGAAATTGCTACCAATCAAAAGGTAGAAGGCGGTGGCGAATACTTTATTATCTCCCGTTCCTTCGGACTAAATATCGGTGGAACCATTGGGCTTGCCCTCTTTTTCTCTCAAGCCATTAGTGTGGCTTTTTATGTTATTGCCTTTACTGAGGCTTTTGCTCCCTTTTTTGATTATATGAAAGAGGTGCAGGGAATTGACTTACCACGCCAGGTAATTAGTTTGCCCATGATGGGGCTATTAGCTCTATTAATCCTGAAAAAAGGAGCCGACCTTGGCGTAAAAGCCCTATATTTTGTGGTCGGAATTCTTTTTGTTTCCTTAGCTTTATTCTTTTTAGGATCAACAGATTATTCTGCTGCCCATGGCATGTCGATTCCTAAATTTGAGTTTCATGGAATGAATAATTTCTTTTTTGTATTTGCTATAATTTTTCCTGCCTTCACAGGAATGACTGCGGGAGTTGGTTTATCGGGCGATTTGAAAAACCCAAGTAAATCCATTCCTTTGGGAAGTATTTCGGCTACCATTATTGGTATGATTATCTATGCTTTTATCGCTTGGAAATTTTTTACCTCAGCGGCAGCAGATGATTTGATTGGTGACCAACTAATTATGCGAAATATTGCCATTGGTGGCGCAATTGTAGTTCCTCTTGGACTGGCTGCTTCCACAATTTCTTCCGCATTGGGATCGATTATGGTTGCACCACGAACCTTGCAAGCATTGGCCCAAGATCGGACTTTACCGTTTAATCTTTTTTCCAATTTTTTAGCAAAAAGCAAGGGCGAAAAGAAAGAGCCTTTCAATGCTTCTATTTTTACCATTGCCATCGCTTTTGTATTTGTGGCAGCAGGAAATGTGGATGCTGTGGGTAAGATTATCTCTATGTTTTTTATGATAACATATGGCTCTCTAAACCTGATTTCATTCCTATATCATTGGGGTGCCGACCCCAGTTATCGACCTTCGTTTAAGACCTTTCGTTGGTTATCATTCTTGGGTTTTGTGATGAGCTTCTGGCTGATGTTCAAAATGGATTTTCTTTATACCATTGTTTCCCTTATCGCCATGACAATCCTCTACTTCTTAATTCAAACTTCCCACAAAGACCGCAAAGGCGTAGAAGGGATTTTTCAAGGCGCTTTATACCAATTGAGTATGCGATTGAAACTCTTTGTACAACGTAGTACCAAAGCTAAATCGGCCAATAAGTGGCGCCCTGCAATAGTTTGTGTTTCTAGCGAATCATTCCAAAGAGAAAAGGCCTTTGATCTCTTAAACTGGATTTCCTATAAATATGGTTATGGTACTTATATTCATTTGATTGAAGGATTTTTTAATAATGAAACCAGGGGAGATGCGGAGCAAACACTTAATATACTAATGAAACGTGCTGATCAGAAAAAGCATAATGTGTATCTGGACACCTTGATTTCGCCATCATATACCTCTGCCATTGCACAAGTAGTGCAGCTGCCTGGCATTTCGGGGATGGAAAATAATATGGTGCTTTTTGAGTTTTTCAAGGAGAAAAAGGAAAGTTTAAATCGTATTATCGATAATTATGAATTGGTGCGTGCCGCCCAAATGGACGTATGTATTTTATCGAGTTCAACCGAGGATATTCAATGCAGGAATGGAATTCACCTTTGGTTTCAACCGCAAGATTTTAATAATATGAATCTAATGATGCTGTTGAGCTTTATTATTTTGGGACATCCCGAATGGAAAAAAGCAGAGATTCAAGTATTCTATGTTTCCAATGCGGGCGATCAGGAATATATCCAGCAAAACCTAATTCATAAGGTACAGGAAAGCAGGATTCCTATTTCGGAGAAAAATATTGAAACCTTCAAATTGGAAGAAGGTGAAACCTTCAAAGACTTAGTAAATAAGCATTCTGCCGAGGCAGGAATGGTGGTTGTGGGCTTTACCGACCAACAATTACAAAACGAACAAGGACAGCTTTTTGAAGATTATGATAGTTTACAAGATGTGTTGTTTGTGAGTGCCTATCGTGAGGTGGAGATTAAATAGAGCAGATATTGTCCCTATAGATTTGTAAAGGATGTTTTTATATCGTATTGTGAAATTGGTAATGGTGGCAATATGAAAAAGTTGGGTGTAATGGACAAAAAGGAGGCTGTTATTGGCAGCTGTCGTTTATTATCCACCAATAGATACAAATCCAACATCTTTTATTTCATTAATATTATCATTTTCACTAACTGTAATCTCCCAAGTCATAATATATTCTGGGTCTTTAATAATTTGACCCGTTGATTTTTCTCTATATTCCCCTTTATCAGCCTTTCTTATTGTGTCTTTGTCATAAGGCATCTGGAAAACTGTACTATCTTCTCTCTCTATTTTGAATATTCCATCATTGGTTAAATCTTTTACAGTTCCATGAGTTTGATATTGTTCTATTAGAGTTCCTTTCTCGCTAATGAAAGTTAATCCAATTAGAAACACTTTCCCTTTCAAATATTTCTGTAATTCTTCCCAAGTCATTTTTTTAATTCTTTTATTAATTCTCGTATCTTTCTTGTCCTGTATTTTTTACGCTTCCTTTTATTTTTATACCCAATTAGTCCAACAATCGAAGAAACTAATCCGATAAGAATAAAAAAATATTTATCAATTAATGTTGTCTCAGTATTTGGTTTTCCAATAAAGTCAAAAAAGAAGTCGAGTATATTTAAAAGCAAAAAGAATAATCCAAAAATTCCCATTATTAAAAAATATTTCTCATTCGATGAGAAAAATGAAAAAGTTTTTGAAGTCTTTTCTTCTTCTATCAATCCTTCAAGTTCAAATTTTTTCTTTTGTTTATTCAGATTCGTAAAATCAAAATTTCGAAGTTTCAGTTCTTTTTCAGCAAAAAATTTGGCATCTTCATTAAGTTTTTGTTTTCCAATAAAGATTTCGTAAAGTTCTTTATCTGATTTTTCTTTGAATATTTTTTCCCAGTTATAATTCATTTGTTTTTTCTAATAACAGGTAATTAATTGAAATGACGCACAACATAAGTATATACATAAGTTCCATTTATTGTCGTTTTATAAAAGGAAACTTACGCATAGTTCCGCTATATTTTTGTTTTCTAATTGCGCGCTAATTAACTTCCCAAAGTTATATAAAACTATAACACCATCAAAATTAAATACTAATCATCAGGATTTATCTCCAAAAACTCCTGTCAAAGCAAGCCGCTTATTCCCATAGTTGTTCAATCCATAGATTTGATACTTGAGGAACATTATCCGCTGTTTTTATACTTCTGATAAGGCAAACCTTCTAATTTAATTAAAAAAGATAATTTGTTAGATTACAATATTTAATAACACTTCTTCGTCCGACGAAGGAGAACAAGAACTCGTTATTAAAGGGCCGTCAACGAGTTCTTGATTCGTCAATCCAACGCGCAAGGCTCTTCATCATTGACGAAACGAAGAAGTGTTGAATATCAATAGGGTTAAATACAATTTAGATGCAATTGCCCTGACACTTCTGATATATTTGTTATTAAGGATAGGTTTTTTATATATCTTTGCACACCTTTTTAATAGAGGGGTAATAAATTAATTTATAAAAATATATTATTATGAAAATTGTATCTATGAGCGGTTCTCCACGTGAGAACGTAGGGAAGAAGGATGCCAAGAAAATGCGTAATGCAGGATTAATACCTTCAGTAATTTATGGTGGAAAAGAACAAATGCATATTGCTATTCCTGAAAAAGACTTTAGACATTTAGTGTTTAGTCCTAATATTGCATTCGTTGAAATTGATATTGAAGGAAAGAAAGTTAAAGCGATTCTTCAAGATATCCAGTATCATGCGGTAACTGATAACATTATGCATGCTGACTTTTTAGAGTTGGTTGATGGTAAAGAAATTGTAATGGGTGTACCTGTAAGTACTACAGGAACAGCTCCTGGTATTTTGGCTGGTGGTAAATTACAGACTAAGATTCGTAAAATCAAAGTAAAAACACTTCCTGAGAATATGCCTGAAACGGTTACTCTTGATATTTCTGGTCTTGAAATAGGTGGTAGTATTAAGGTAAAAGAAGTTGAAATTGAAAATGCAACTTTATTGAATGCTGCAAACGCTGTAATTGTTGCTGTTAAAGTGACTCGTGCTGCTGCATCTGCAGGTATGACTGATGGAGAAGAAGGAGAAGAAGGAGAAGCTGCTGCTGAAGATTCTAAAGAGTCAACTGAAGAATAGCATTCCCCAAAAGAATAATAGTGAAAAGGTGTAGCGATTTTTCGTTTACACCTTTTTTTTATTTTTGCTGAATTAACAAATACGACAATTCAAATATTTAGAGGATGAAATATTTAATTATAGGCTTAGGAAATGTGGGAGCGGAATATGAACATACACGCCATAATATTGGATTTGATGTAGTAGAACGACTTTCCAAAGACTTGAAAGGAGAATTCTCTCTTGAGCGTCATGCGTTCCGGTCTGAAGTGAAATATAAAGGGCGTAAATTAATTATTTTGAAACCTACTACTTTTATGAACTTAAGTGGTAAGGCGGTTAAGTATTGGATGACTACTGAGAAAATTGCTGCCGATCATGTTTTAGTTATTCTTGACGATTTAGCTATTCCTTTAGGTAAGCTTAGAATGAAGCTTAAAGGCGGTGATGGAAATCATAATGGTTTGACAAGTATTATTGAGAGCCTTGGACATAGTAATTTCCCTCGACTTCGATTTGGAATAGGAAATGATTTTAGAAGAGGTTATCAAAGTGATTTTGTATTGGGAAGATGGTCTAGTGAAGAAGAGCCTATTATTGATGAGCGCATAGATGTGGCAATAGAATTTATTAAGTCATTTGCTAGTATTGGTGCCCAACGTACTATGACTGCATTGAATAATAAATAAAAAAGTACCCGGACTTATTATTTCCAGGTCAGTAAAGTATTGAGCATAAAAAAAGAGCGGCAAATTTGCCGCTCTTTTTTTTGTCAATATTTTTTAGGAATTATCCTGCAAGCACAAATCGTACAGGCATATTAAACTGTACACGAACCGAACGTCCCCTTTGTTTACCAGGCTTCCATCTAGGCATTTTCTTAATTACGCGAACAGCCTCTTCATCACAGCCACCGCCAATTCCACGAAGAACTTTTACACTAGTGATACGTCCATCTTTTTCCACAACGAAAGTTACATAAACGGTTCCTTGAATTCCACTCTCAATGGCCATTACAGGAAATTTAATATTTTCTTGAAGATACTTGATACGAGCTTTATCTCCACCAGGGTAACCAGGTTGATCCTCTACGAAAACAAAAATCTCATCTTCTTTTTCATCTTCAGCTTCTTCCTCCTCAATAACTTGCTCCTCGATTTCTTCGTCATCGTCTGTTTCCGCATCAATCTCAATATCATCTACTTCAACATCATCCTCAACAATTTCAATAACTGTTGTTTGTTGTGGAGGTGGAGGAGGTGGTGGAGGTTCATTACGCTGTGTTTGAAGGATTAAGTCTTCCTCATCTTCCAACATCGCATTTTGAACGATAACGATTTCTTCTTTATCGTAAGTTTTGTGATCAAAAGCGTACCACACCAACGAAAGTGTAATAACTAATCCAATTAGGATAAAAGTACTACGATTTTTCTCTAAACTTGCTCTATCTGTTTTCTTTATTTCCATAATGCTTTGTAATTTATAACATTATAACTGTCTAATTTTTAAGAGTGCTAAAATACTAATAATATTTTAATTTTAGCTCCTTAATCTTTGTTTACTAATTGTTAATTTTATGAAATATGAGTAAGCCCAAGGCAACACCTACACTATCTGCAATAGCATCGTAAATATTTCCGTTTCGCCCCACAATAACATAAAGCTGTAATGCTTCGGTGAAAAAAGCATAAATTATGCCAAAAATCACTGTGATAATGTATGATTGTTTGTTTGGTTTTGCATTTTTACGAAAACCCCATAAAATAGAATATGATAAGGGTGCAAACATTGCAAGGTGAATAAGCTTATCGTAAGATAATAATTCCCAAATGCCGTGAGGCTTAGGAACATATACTCCTGGCATAGCAATAATTATAAAAATAATTACAGCCCAAACAAATGCGGGTATATAGTACTTTGAAAGCATAAAAAAAGCACTCATTTTTCAGAGTGCTTTAATAAAATATTTTTTAGCTTATTAAAGCTCTATAAGCGGCAGCGTCAAGAAGCTTATCTAATTCTGCTGGGTCACTCATTTCTACTTTAATAATCCAACCTTCACCATAAGGGTCATTATTAATTGTTTCTGGAGCATCTTCCAAAATCTCATTAAAATCAGCAACGTTTCCAGATACTGGCATAAACATATCTGACACTGTTTTTACTGCTTCTATTGAGCCAAAAGTTTCTTCAACATCAAGGTCTTCGCCTACAGTTTCTACTTCAACGAAAACAATATCTCCCAATTCTTTACTAGCAAACTCAGTAATTCCAACTACTGCGATATTTCCTTCAACACGAACCCATTCGTGATCTTTTGTGTACTTCAATTCTTCAGGTATATTCATAACTAATATGTGTTTTTAATTGATGGCCAAAATTAACTATTTTTCTAATACTTTCAACAATTCTACTAGACCAATTAATAATTGTTTTTCTGGAATTATCCGACCAAGAGTTTAAATCCAATTCCATGAACGTTTATAATTTGAATGCGTTCATCAAGTTTAAGATATTTACGCAATTTTGTAATATATACATCCATGCTTCTAGCATTGAAATAGGAATCGTCTTTCCAAATTCGATTCAATGCAATTCGTCTGTCCAATACTTCATTGGTATGTTCGCATAAAAGCTTAAGCAAATCAGCTTCTTTAGAAGTGAGTTTTTGCTCAGTACCTTTATAGTTTAAACGTTGATGATTGTATTCAAAGATAAAATCGCCTATTTGATAATCTGTTTTTTCTACTTTTTCGTCGTATACATTATGAATTCGGCGAACAATAGCATTGATTCGGGCTAATAATAATTCCATATTAAATGGTTTGGTAATATAATCATCACCACCCATTTCAAATCCTTTTAGCTTATCCTCTTCCAAAGATTTTGCAGTTAGAAAAATAATAGGAATTGCTTTATCTGTTTTACGAACATTTTCTGCCAATGTAAATCCATCCATAATGGGCATCATCACATCTAAGACCAAAATTTGATATTCTGTGTTTTTGTGAAAGCCCAAAAGAGCCTCTTCACCGTTTACAAATAAATCGACTCCAAAGCCTTTTGCCTCAAGGTAAGTCTTTAATATTTTACCTAAATTTGGGTCGTCTTCTGCTAGAAGTACTTTAATTTCATCCATATTCTATCTATTTCAACATTGTATTCTTTCGTTATCAAATGGCAAACGAACTTCAAAAGTAGTTCCTTTATTGAGCTGACTTTGGACACGAATAAGTCCTCCATGTTTGTCAACAATTGCTTTTACATAGCTTAATCCTAAGCCAAATCCTTTGGTATTGTGCACGTTGCCAGTAGGTACACGATAAAGTTTATCAAATATCTTTTTCTGGTTTGCATTCGATATACCTATACCATTATCCTTAACATAAAGCTTAAAACAGTCACCATCTTTCTGTGTACCAACTTCAATCAAAGGATTTTCAAAAGTATATTTATTTGCATTATCAAGCAAGTTATATATTAAATTACTTAAATGAAGTCGATCTGCTTTTACTATAAATCGATCTGCGTTCAAAGAAAAGGATAATTTCCCACCTTTTTCTTTAATCAGGATTTCGATGTTTTTTACCACATCCTGAATTACATCATGCACATTTACCCATTCTTGATTAAGCTTCAGTTGGCCCTTATCAATAAGTGCTGTTTGAAGAATTTTCTCGGCCATACCGCCCAATCGACGATTTTCTTCAGCGATAATTGGAATATAGGCTTCATATAATTCGGTGGTTTTTACCATGTCTTTATCAGAGAGCGCTTGACAAGCCAATGAGATCGTAGAAATAGGAGTCTTAAACTCATGTGTCATATTATTGATAAAATCATTTTTCAAAACAGAAAGTTTGTCTTGACGTATTATTGTTGATAATGAATACCAAAAAAGTAGAATTACGCTTAGGATTAATAGTACCGAAATAAGTAATACCAATCCTTCTTCACGAAGTAGAAATCGTTTTTGATTGGTAAAATGTACCATCAGGTAAATCTGTTGCACTTTATTATTTGAATTAAATGCAAAAGCATAAGCTTTATTAAGAAATTGGGTTTCGTTAAAACTTGGTGGGATATATATTAATCGATTATTAGTTTCGTTAAATATGGTAAACTCATAATTGATATAGATGTTATTCTTAGTTAGTTTTCTCTTTATTAAAGCGTCTATTTTTTGATATGCCCATGCGGGGTTATCAAATAAAGCATTGTCGAATACGCCTAAAGGAGTAAATGCAGTAAGGATTTGCTTTTTGAATGCGATTCTTTTGCCTTTACAAATAAAGTGTTTAGAAGCAAAACCACCCTGAATTTGTATTTCTTCTTTTGGGATAATGGGACGTTGTCCAAGCATATTCAGCACCCTATTTTTATTCGCTTCAGTTTCAAAGTTGCTAATTTTATCAACTACCTCTGTAAATATGCGTTGGATATTTTCATTGAAGGCGGCTTCTTTTATTTGCATTGCCGACTTTAACCAAAAGAGCTGCATTGTAACGAGTCCAATCATTACTAGACCCATTGCCAAACTGATTAATATTATTCTCCTTCTATTCATATAGTTTTACAAATATAATTCTATTATTGACAACAGCAAATGCTAGGGCAATTCATCTAAGCCTAATTGTTAAATTTAATCTCTTCAAATCCAGTATTTAATAATACTTCTTCGTACAATAAAGGAGAACTCGTTAGTAAAAGGCAGTCAACGAGTTTTTGATTTGTTAACCTAATGCGTAAGGCTTTTCATTGTTGCAGAAACGAAGAAGTGTTGACAGTCTTAGAACTACGTTTTATTAAAATGCCTTTGCTCTTTAGTAAAAGAACTATACTATAGTCACCTAAGATATATAAAAGATAACCTTTAACACTTTTTAAGGTTTGTTTAGTTCTGTTAACATTTCAGGAACGCTTACTGACTTATCTTTGCAGCAGTTCATTTAACAAGATAATATCCTACCTATATTATTAGGAAACACCATACAGTTAATCATTGATTTGTTATAGTTCCTGTGCAGTTTTTATAACAAGATTAACAACCATGATAAGAGAGCGACCTCCCAAAGTTGCTCTTTTTTCTTTTTAAATACTTTTCTATTTCTGTTTCCCAATTTCTATACTCGCCTGAAGCATAGTATCTAATAATACAATTCGTGCGTTTACATTTCTAGAAATGTGAAATTCTGCTTCCGATAAAATCTTAAATAGTGCTTCTGCATTATTTTGATTTACAAACTTCGAGAATTTACTAATAAAGTCAAATTCATCGTTGGCCGAACGTACCATCGATTGATTACCTATATCGTAGAGCATACACATTCGTGTA
>Ga0256913_10001796_pt1 | contig 10988 bp, 13 predicted proteins | sample Axial_MatmetaG_FD_185970 | JGI IMG/M metagenome (GOLD analysis project Ga0256913, IMG submission 185970) | Deep-sea worm associated microbial mat communities from Axial Seamount, Juan de Fuca Ridge, Pacific Ocean - Axial_Mat | ecosystem: Environmental > Aquatic > Marine > Oceanic > Microbial...
AGAACCTCAATGCGATCGAGCTTGCCAACTCCTATGCAGAATTGATAGAGGTGCATAAGATCACCCATGAGGAACTCTCCTCCCTTGTACATAAAAGCCGTTCCCAGATCACCAATACGATCAGGCTTTTGACGCTCTCCCCCTATGCGCAGCAGCAGATCGCTTCCGGCAGGATCTCCCAGGGGCACGCGAAAGTCCTGGTAGGGATCGATGAGAAAAAGCAGAAGATCATCATCGACAGTATCATAGGGCAGAAACTGAGTGTGCGTGATGCGGAAAAAATGGCAAAGCGCCATAAAGAGAGTACAGGCAGAGCTCCTGCAAAACCGGCTGAACCGAATAGGCTGGCAGAGCATGCTGCAGAGCTGGCAGAGCTCCTCCCTTTTAAACACAAAATCAAAACCCAGAGCATAGAGATAAGCCTGACTAATGAAAAAGATATCAAAAACTTTTTAACATTCCTCAAAAAACACTGAACTTTAACCAACATCTCATCTCCAAAATGCTAAAATATTGCGAAATTACATGAGGAGTTTTAATGCTTGATATACATTTACCATTGATGTTGTTCGTCTTAGCTTTGTTTCTGTTCCTTCTTGTTGTTTTAAATAATATGCTATTTCAGCCACTGATTAAGTTCATGGATGACAGAGATAACTCGATAGCAAAAGATTTACAAGCAGCAAGAAGCCTTAGCGGCAACAGTGATGAACTCAATGCTAAAGCAGATGAAAATATTAGCAATGCTAAGAGTGAAGCTGCAGCAATAAGACAGAAAGCGATTGATGAACAAAAATCATTGGCTGCGAGTAAAGTCGAAACAAAAAAGAGTGAACTGGACAAAGAGTATGGAAACTTCGTTGAGAAGTTGGCTTCAGACAAAGAGAACCTCAAAAACTCTCTTCTTTCTCAAATGCCTCTCTTCAAAGAGAGCCTTAAAGCCAAGTTTAGCAAATTATAGGAAAGGATGAATATGAAAAAACTAGCACTATTCGCTTTACTTATGGTACCTGCTATCCTTCTGGCGAGCGGTGGTCATGGTGGAGAAGAGAGCCGTTACCTGATGCAGACAGGAAGAGAGAGTGATTTCTGGCCTAGAGTCATCAACTTCACGATCTTCGCTTCTTTGCTTTACTACCTGATCGCAAATCCGATCAAAAACTTCTTTAATGATAGAAAAGAGGGGATTTCGGCACAGCTTAGAGAGATAGAAGATAAACTCCAGGCAGCGAAAGATGAGAAGAAAGAGGCTCAGGCCCGTCTTGACGAGAGCAGTAAAAAGGCGGAGCAGATCATTGAGGATGCGAAAAAAGAGGCGGAACTTTTAGCTAGAAAGATCGCTGAAGCCAATGCAAACGAGTTGCTTCTTATGGAAAAACAGCTTGAGGAAAAAATGGCTCTTGAAGAGAGAAAAGCTGCGAGAGAAGCGATCGATGAGATCTTGAGTGAAAATATCACAAATGACGACATCCTGATCGATGAAGCCAAAGTGGTTGACATTATTTCTAAGAAGGTGGCATAAGATGGAAGAACTGATCGCTAAAAGATATGCAACGGCACTCTCCTCTGTCAGCAAGGATGTTTCAAGCATTGCGGAAATACTCAATGTACTGACCGAGGCAATCAAGAGTGAAGAAGTTTCTGTGGTACTGGCTTCTCCTATTGTCGACTCCGGCAAGAAAACAGAGATGATCCTTGCTACGCTGGGTAAAAAAGCAGATCCTGTACTTGTAAACTTCATTAAGATACTTGGTGAAAACAAAAGACTCGAACTGATCCCGGCAATTGCAAAGGTGCTGAATGCGGACCTGCAAAAAGAGTCGAATCAATATGAAGGTGTATTGAAAAGCAAAAAGAAACTCAGTAAGGAAGAGTTAAGTGAATTGGAAGAGACACTTAAAAGATATACTGGTTCTACAATAAAACTGACACAGGAAAAAACGGATCTTGACGGATTGCGTGTTTCAGTGGATGATTTGGGTATTGAGGTTAACTTCTCTAAGCAGAGAGTTAAAGAACAACTAATTGATTTCATCAAGAAATCACTATAGTTCATAATAGAAAGGAGTAGTCAGTGGCAGTGAAATTGCAAGCAGATGAGATAAGTTCAATCATCAAAGAGAGAATTGAGAATTTTGAAATCGATGTCGATATCAATGAAATAGGTAAAGTTGTAGGTATCGCAGATGGTATTACAACAGTATATGGCCTTAACAATGTTATGGCCGGTGAGGTCGTAGAGTTCGATAACGGGGCGAAAGGTCTCGTACTTAACCTCGAAGAGGCGAATGTCGGTGTTGTTGTTCTTGGAAGCAGTGTCGGTATCAAAGAGGGAATGAGCGTTAAGAGACTTGGAGAACTTCTCAAAGTTCCTGTAGGTGACGGTATGATGGGAAGAGTTGTCAATGCTCTTGGTGAACCTGTTGACGGTAAAGGTGCGGTAGAGGCGGCAGAGCACAGATTTGTCGAAGAGAAAGCACCTGGTATCATGGCAAGAAAATCCGTACATGAGCCACTTCAGACAGGGATCAAAGCGATCGACGCACTTGTACCGGTAGGTAGAGGGCAGAGAGAGCTTATCATTGGTGACAGACAGACAGGTAAAACGACATTGGCGATCGATACGATCATCAACCAAAAAGGTCAGGATGTGGTTTGTATCTACGTTGCGATCGGTCAGAAACAGTCTACTGTTGCGGCAACAGTTAAAAAACTTGAAGAGCATGGAGCAATGGATTACACAATCATTGTAACAGCGGGTGCAGCAGACTCTTCAGCACTTCAGTTCCTCGCTCCTTATGCGGGTGTAACGATGGCTGAGTACTTTAGAGACAACGGTAGACATGCGGTAATCTTCTATGATGACCTTTCCAAACATGCAGTCGCATACAGAGAGATGTCACTGATCCTTAGACGTCCTCCGGGCCGTGAAGCATATCCTGGTGATGTTTTCTATCTTCACTCAAGACTTCTTGAAAGAGCGGCAAAAGTGAATGATGATCTTGGTGCAGGTTCAATCACTGCATTCCCTATCATTGAAACACAGGCGGGTGACGTTGCGGCATATATTCCGACAAACGTTATTTCTATTACAGACGGTCAGATCTTCCTTGAGACAGACCTCTTCAACTCAGGTATCAGACCGGCGATCAACGTTGGGCTTTCCGTATCGAGAGTTGGTGGTGCTGCACAGATCAAAGCGACAAAGCAGGTTTCAGGAACACTGAGACTTGACCTTGCTTCTTTCCGTGAACTTCAGGCGTTCGCACAGTTTGCGTCCGATCTTGATGACCACACAAGAGCGCAGCTTGAGCGTGGGCAGAGAATGGTAGAGGTTCTTAAGCAGGGGCCTTACTCTCCTGTACCGGTTGAAAAACAGGTTGTGATCATCTTTGCAGGTGCGAACGGTTACCTTGATGATATTCCTGCTTCTGCAGTAGTGAAGTTCGAAGCGGAGCTTATGCCATTTATGGAAGCAAAATACATGAACGTTCTCGATGCGATCAGAAATGACAAGAAGATCACAGATGAGACAGAAGCGGAATTAAGAAAAGCTATCGAAGATTTCAAAGCTTCATTTGCAGCGTAAGAAAGGCTAATTATGGCTAGTTTAAAAGAGATAAAGCGTAAGATAGGGAGTGTCAAGAACACACAAAAGACCACTAACGCTATGAAGCTTGTCTCTTCTGCTAAACTGAAAAGAACAGAAGAGCTTGCTAAAAGATCTAGAGTCTATGCAGCAAAACTGACCGATCTTTTAAATGAGATCGCTCAGAAAATGCAACAGTCTAATGCAGATGGAATTGACAATATCTTCTTTAAAGAGATGAAAAGTCCTAAAAAAGTAGATATTGTTTTTATCACGGCAGATAAAGGTCTTTGTGGTGGATTTAACTCCCAAACGATCAAAAAAGTGAACAGTATGCTCGCTGAGTTCAAAGCACAGGATGTTAAAGTACGTCTGAGAGCAGTAGGTAGAAAAGGGATCGACTTCTTCAAATTCAACAATGTTGATTTGAGCAATGAGGTCATCGGCCTTTCTGCCGCACCTGATTTCAGCCAGGCCGCAGAATTCATTTCTGAAGTGGCGGCTTCCTATGTGAACGGCGAAACAGACAAAATTATTTTGATCCACAACGGATATGTCAACATGATTACTCAGGAGATCAGAATAGATCAGGTTTTACCTGTTGACGCATCGAAGTTAGAACTTAATTCGGTTTCCACCTCAGAACTTGAAGTAGAACCGGATGATGACGATACACTTCTTGACGCATTAGTGAAACGTTACATTGAGTATACTATGTACTACTCACTGATCGACTCCTTGGCGGCTGAACACTCTGCACGTATGCAGGCGATGGATGCAGCAACCAAGAATGCTAAAGAGATGGTAAAAGAGTTGAATATTAAATACAATAAAGCAAGACAAGAAGCGATTACTACTGAACTCATTGAGATCATCAGTGGTATGGAATCAATGAAATAATTAGAGGAGAAGAAATGACAGGTAAAATAGTACAGGTCTTGGGTCCGGTAGTAGATGTTGATTTTACAGACTACCTTCCAGAAATTAACGAAGCATTAGAGACTACACTGGTTGTAGATGGTAAAGAGCACAGATTGGTACTTGAAGTTGCCGCACAGTTAGGTGACAACAGAGTAAGAACGATCGCAATGGATATGAGTGAGGGGCTTGTCAGAGGACAGGAAGTCAAAGCGACAGGTGCTCCGATCAAAGTTCCAGTAGGTGAAGAGGTCCTTGGACGTATCTTCAACGTTATTGGTGAGCCTGTTGATGAGGCGGGTCCGGTAGAAGCAAAAGAGTACTGGTCAATCCATAGAGATCCGCCGGCATTTGAAGAGCAGAGTACAAAAACTGAAGTATTCGAAACAGGAATCAAAGTCGTTGACCTTCTTGCTCCATACAACAAAGGTGGTAAAGTCGGACTCTTCGGTGGTGCTGGTGTCGGTAAGACAGTCATCATCATGGAGCTTATCAACAACGTTGCGATGAAACACTCAGGTTACTCCGTATTTGCGGGTGTTGGTGAAAGAACGCGTGAAGGGAATGACCTTTACTACGAAATGAAAGAATCGAACGTACTGGACAAAGTTGCACTCTGCTACGGCCAGATGAATGAACCTCCGGGAGCACGTAACCGTATTGCACTTACAGGTCTTACAATGGCTGAGTATTTCCGTGACGAGATGGGTCTTGATGTTCTTATGTTCATCGACAACATCTTCCGTTTTGCACAGTCAGGTTCAGAGATGTCTGCACTTCTTGGACGTATTCCTTCGGCAGTTGGTTACCAGCCGACACTTTCAAGAGAGATGGGTGCCCTTCAAGAGCGTATTACATCTACGACAAAAGGTTCGATCACATCTGTACAGGCAGTATATGTTCCTGCGGATGACTTGACAGACCCGGCTCCTGCATCGGTATTTGCCCACCTGGATGCGACAACGGTTCTTAACAGATCGATTGCTGAAAAAGGTATCTACCCTGCGGTTGACCCACTGGATTCAACTTCAAGAATGCTTGACCCTCAAATCGTTGGAGAAGAGCACTATAAAATTGCGACAGGTGTTCAGCAGATCCTTCAAAAATACAAAGACCTTCAGGATATCATCGCGATCCTTGGTATGGATGAGCTTTCTGAAGATGACAAACTGGTTGTTGAAAGAGCAAGAAAGATTGAAAAATATCTATCTCAACCGTTCCACGTTGCGGAAGTATTTACCGGTTCTCCGGGTGTCTATGTAACACTGGAAGATACGATCGAAGGTTTCAAAGGCCTTCTTGAAGGTAAATATGACGATATGAACGAAGCTGCATTCTACATGGTAGGAAATATGGCAGAGGCTATTGCTAAAAACGATAAGATCAACGCTAAATAATCTTAGCTTCTGATCTTATAAAGGATAAATATGGAACTTATGAAGCTAGAAATAGTCACACCCAACGGTGTGATCTTTGACGCTGAAGTAAAACAGGTAACGTTACCGGGATCGGAAGGCGAGTTTGGTGTTCTTGCCAAACACGCTACCCTTGTATCGTTGCTCGATACAGGTGTGATCGTCATCGAAAAAGTGGACGGAAGTGAAGTGGCTGTTGCTATCAACTCCGGATATGTGAAAGTCGATGAAGAGAAGACGACCTGTATCGTTGATGGTGCAGTTGCTCTCTCCGGTGAAGACAGCGATCTTGCTAAAGCGCTTGAAGCGGCGAAAACACTGCTTAAAAGTGCAGAGTCCTCTAATACGGCTATTGCATCTGCGGTAGCTAAAGTAGAGCAGATCGGAAAGTCTTTCTAATTTGAGCTCTCTGCTTAATTATTTCATAGAAAGCAGTGCAATTACAATTTTTGTACTGCTTTTGCTCTCCGGGTATTTTATTACCACTTTCTGGGTATTTTTAGACCGTTTCTACATCTTGAACTCACGTATCGCTTCAGAATCGAAATCACTCAAGGCACTCTATACAGGCCAGTCAAAATCAGTGGCAAGCAATTCACTTATTTTTACTTATCTGTCACGTGTCAATACCCCGAACAAAGCCATTCTTGAAGCAGCATCTTCCGATGCCATCAGGGTCTCCACCAAAGGACTTACCTGGCTTTCCATCATTGCATCGACCTCACCGTTCATCGGGCTTTTCGGTACAGTGATAGGGATACTGGAAACCTTTTCAAAACTGGGAACGCAGTCAAGTGCTTCGTTGAGTGTTGTCGCTCCTGCCATTTCCGAAGCGCTTATCGCTACAGCGGCAGGTATCGCTGTGGCGATCTTTGCCTATACATTTCATCTCATCTTGAAACGTAAAGCGTATGAGCTCTCTTCCCTGCTTACTTCACAGTCCGAGGTAATCCTCTCACAGATCAATGAGGAGTAACCGTGTTCTCATGGGATGACAGTCCGGATCTCAACATTACGCCTTTGGTCGATGTGATGCTTGTGCTCATGGCGATCCTAATGATCACCGCACCTACAATCACGTTTCAGGAACAGATAGACCTTCCCCAGGGCTCCAAAACAGTGAAGGTGACCAAACCTAAAACTCTGACGATACGAATGGATAAAAACCAGAAAATCTATTTGAATAAAGATGTCTATGCCCTGGATACCTTCGCTGATGATTTTGTGAACCAGTCTGCCAAATTCGATAAAAATTCGGAAGTGTATATACGGGCGGACGAGAGGCTTCAATACAAAGATGTCATGTATCTGCTCAAAAGTGTCAAAGCGGCAGGATTTGAAAAGGTATCGCTCATAACGTTATGATAGAAAAGTTTCCTAAACTCATCTGGGGCGCATCGGCATTTGCGATCTATTTTCTGCTTGTAGGCATGCTGGTTTTCTATTTCAATACACGACATGAAGAGAAGAGTAAACATTATGTCAAAAAAGATGAACACCGTATACAGGTAGCCCTCTCGGGCGCTGAAAAAAAGACCAAAACAGTAAAGAAAACCAAACCAAAACCAAAACATAAACCTGTTGTCAAAAAACATTCGAAGCCAAAACCCAGAAAAACGGCGAAAAAACGGGTACTTAAAGAGAAAGTCGTCAAAAAAACCGTCAAGAAGAGAGATACGAACCGGACAAAGCCAAGGAAAAAGGCTCTGGACCTCTTTGCCAATATCAAAACAGAGAGAAAAAAGAGTATCATACAGGTGAGTGAAAAACCGATCAAAACCAAGCCCAAAAAGCAGCTGATAAAAGTGACCGATAAGCCCAAAAGCGCGAGTGAAAGGATCAGCAACTCGTTAAAGCAACAGAAAAGTATGGACAGCGGTGTGGAAAATGCCTACCTGGCAAAAGTACAAAGTATGCTTGAGGGGTGGCCGGCGCAAAGCGAATATGCCGGAGAGAAGGTTAAAGTCCTGCTGAAGATCGACCCTACGGGTATGTTTGAATTCGAGTTGAAAACAGCTTCGAATAATGAAAATTTCAATAGAGGTCTGGTAGAGTATCTGCAACAGCTTCAACTCATAGGTTTTGGACGGCACAAGGGCAGCCGGACCTATCAGTTCGAAGCGGAATTCATTGCTAAAGAGTAGAAGATGGCTAAAAAGATTGCATATCAGGGGGTAAGGGGTGCCTATTCGGAACAGGCAAGCAGAAATGCTTATGCTGCCTACGAGACTATCGCCTGTGATACCTTCCATGAGGCGATGTGGCTGGTGGAGCAGGGAGATGCCGATCTGGCGATGATCCCGCTTGAGAACTCCACTGCCGGCAGAGTCGAGGAGATTTACCGGTTCATCCCAAAAATGGCGCTGCATGTCATAGGCGAACATTTCGAACCGGTCGTCCACTGTTTGCTGGCGCTTCCGGGTGCAAAACTGGAAACGCTGCAATCGGTAGCCTCCCATCCCCAGGCACTGGCGCAATGCCATCACAACATAATGTCACTTGGACTGAAAGCGGAAGCGAAGCTCGATACGGCCGGTGCCGCCAAAGAGCTTCTGAGTGTGAATGACCCGCATCAGGCTGCTATCGCTTCCAAGCTGGCGGCAGAAATTTACGGCTTACAGATCTTGAAAGAGAATTTTGAGGATAAACACGGAAATACCACCCGTTTTTTTATCCTTTCAAAAGAGAAGTCGGTGCCTGAGTATGATCCTGCCAAAAAGTACATCACATCGCTGCTTTTCCAGGTAAAGAATATCCCCTCGGCCCTCTACAAGGTACTTGGCGGTTTTGCCACGAATGGCATCAATCTGCTGAAGATAGAGAGTTATATGGGAACACAGATGCTTCCGGGCAGCCAGTTCCATATCGATATTGACGGGCATATAGATGCGGATGTGATGAAACGTGCACTCAGCGAATTGGCTTTTTTTGCCGACGATGTGCGTATTTTGGGTATTTACGAGAGCCACAGACACCGTGAAACGGAGCAGGATCTCTAAAGTACGCTTTTGGGCATACACAGGAAAGCGTATGCCGGCTGTTTGAGGGAGCTCTGTTTCCTGCCAAAGAATTCATATTAATTAATGAAGATTTCAACTCACCCTTGATACAATGCAACTAAAAACAGATTCCAAAGGAATGATTTTGAGATACTTTTTAATTTTACTCTTTTCTCTGCATCTTTTTGCGGTCGATGCAACACTGAAAATAGAGACCGATGTGGAACAGCGTTCGCGCATAGCGCTGGTGGATGGCTCCACCGTACCCGATCAAAAGGCATTTGACATACTGCTTTCGGACCTGAAGGTCTCGGGCCACTTTCTTGCCGATCCAACCCGTTATGAAGGGGAGATAGGCTCAAACTTCATAGATCCTGCACTGAAAAGCAAAGAGTATATCCTCAAGTATTCACTGATACGGACAAGCGGTACAAAACTGCTGGTACGCCTGCTGAAAGCATCTGACGGTTCGCAGCTCTTTAAAAAGAGCTATGCGATTGCTTCTACGAAAAAAATGCCGTTTCTTGTACATAAAGCCGTTTATGACATCAATAAAGTGCTGAAATACCCGGATATCGGATGGATCAACCGCTATGTGGTATTTTCCAGATACACGACACCAAAACACAGTGAGATACTGCTTGCGGACTATACGTTCAATTATCAGAAAGTAATCATCAAGGGGGGACTCAACCTCTTCCCGAAATGGGCTGACAGTAAACAGAAGAGTTTCTACTATACCTCTTACCGGGATACGCTGCCGACACTCTACAGGATCAATATCTATACAGGCGTGAAGAAAAAGATCATCTCTTCAGAGGGGATGGTGGTCTGTTCGGATGTCAGCAGGGATGGCTCAAAACTTCTGCTCACGATGGCGCCTGAAGGGCAGGCAGATATTTATGAACTGAATCTTGCGACAAATGCGAAGAGCCGAGTGACCAGATTTAACGGGATCGACGTGAACGGCAAGTATGTCGACAATGAAGCTGCAATGGTTTTTGTATCGAACAGACTTGGATATGCCAATATTTTCAAAAAAGCGATCCACTCTACCGCTGTTTCCCAAGTGGTTTATCACGGGCGCAACAACAATGCCTGTGACGCTTATGGAGACAAGATCGTCTACTCCAGCAGAGAGAGCAGCAATGCGTTTGGAAGCAATACGTTCAACCTCTATTTGACCTCCTCGCACGGTTCGACAACCCGTCCGCTTACAACGACAGGGACCAACCAGTTCCCGCGGTTCTCTTCTGACGGATCGGTGGTTCTGTTCATCAAACATACAGGCGGGAGCTCATCCATAGGTTATATCAACCTTGCCAGCGCACAAAGTTTGCTCTTCCCGATCAGCGGGCGCAAGATCCAGTCGATCGACTGGTAAACAGATTAGAAGAAAGGATAGCATATGATAGAGAAAATATTGATAACGACGATAGCATGTTCCGCTTTGTTTTTTAGTGGTTGCGGCCAGGTAGCACCAGGTTTCGAAGGGGGAAAAAACAATATTTCGGATGCGCCCCAGATAGCGGGTGATACAGTCAGCATCGATGAAAGCAAATACGGCAAAGAAAATGGCGCTGCAGGAAGTTACAACAGCAGCAGTGACGGTTTTCACAGTATCTATTTTGATTTTGGTGATTACAGTATCTCTTCAGGTATGGAGAACTATATGGCGGCGAATGCGAATGTCGCCAACAGTAAACCGGCTTCGAAGATCAAAATAGAGGGTAACTGTGACGAGTTCGGTACCGATGAGTACAATTACGCACTGGGACTCAAAAGGGCAAAAGCTGTCAAAGAGAGTCTTTCATCCCAGGGAGTCAGCCCTTCCAAAATGGTCATCGTCAGTTACGGTGAGAGTAACCCTGTATGCAGTGATCCGACAGACGGATGTTATGCACAGAACAGAAGAGTCGATCTGCGTCTAGTCAAGTAGGGTAGCAATGAAGCAAAACTATCTATATGTATGCCTGCTGTCCGTGGTGATGGGAGGAACGCTCCTTTATGCAGAACCCTCTGTCTATGGGTTCGGAAATTCAGGCAGCGGCTCATCGAAGCCCTCTA
>Ga0256913_10001797_pt1 | contig 10988 bp, 11 predicted proteins | sample Axial_MatmetaG_FD_185970 | JGI IMG/M metagenome (GOLD analysis project Ga0256913, IMG submission 185970) | Deep-sea worm associated microbial mat communities from Axial Seamount, Juan de Fuca Ridge, Pacific Ocean - Axial_Mat | ecosystem: Environmental > Aquatic > Marine > Oceanic > Microbial...
CCAACCGGATTATCAGGTAACTGCGATTGTCCCTGATCGAACATAGGACGTGATGCGTCAATTAAAAAGTAATTTCCGCCCACCTGATAGGTGTGTATTGTCTGGGTTACACCGTTGAGGTCGTTTGCCTGTGCTGTGGCGGGACCGTCACTGCAGGTATTATTGTAATGATTCAATATCTCACCGGTTTTTGCATCTACAAAATACTCAAAACGTCTTAAAATATTCGGACGGATTGTCAAATGCCAAGTTAACCTGATATCATTTGATTCAAAAGACGGATTATAAAGAACCAATTCGGAGACAACTCCTTCATACCCCAGCAAGGCTTCTTCAAAGGCCGTGGGTTCAATGAAAGGTGTTGATATATCGGCTTTTGCTATTTCATAAGCATCGCCGGCAGTAATAGCAGGAGACAAATCCTGAATATCAGGAGTCGGAATGTATTCTCCATTGAATTTCGACATTAAACCGTTTTTACCATGTACAAAGACCTGCCCTCTGTAAACTTTGATATCATTAAAGTACTGTTGCAGTTTAATATGTGTAAGTCCGAATTCGTCATTATGGAATTCTATTGTTTTAAACTCATTATCAGGCTGCTGAATACCAATGATATCCTTAATATTGTTTAAATATTGAAAAGCCGCCTGCTCAACACTCGCTTTTGAATTTGAATCGAACTGAATATCAGACTTTTTACTGCCTTCAAGAAAAATCAGCTGCCCTTTTTTGTTAAATTTCAGATTCTTATATGTCCGGCTGTTTTCTGCTGTCATCGGTGCAAAAGGAATTGATTTATAGGAAACACCTGAAACCGGAAGTGTTTTGTTGCTTTTTGCCGGAAGCGGTGAAAGTTCCTTAAGACCAATTGAGGATTTGGCAATAGCTGTCTTCTTTTTTACATTAAACGGGTTTTGTTTTTGAGCTTGTACTGTCAGGCCAATCGAAACAATTAAGCCTATGAGGAAAAGTAGAAGTTTTTTCATAACGCTGTATTTTATTGATTATTAATTATATGAATGAGTTTGTCGTACATTTTTTTTGCATTTTCAGGTGGATTTGTATCTCCACCCCAGATTATTTTATGTATTAAAGTATCATTTCTATATCCAATAAAATATGACATATTTCCTGGAATAGAAAAAGATAACGTATCAAGACCTTCATTCAGAAAGGTTTGATATAAAATTCTGGATTTTTTCTTCGAAACGGTAGTCACCTGAACGGTCTCGTTCGTCAGGCTGTTAACCTTTTCGATTGAGCCGTCGTAATGCAAGATATACTCATTCGTAGCTCCCGATATTCCTCCGCCGGAGCCGAAAATCAAACTACTTGTTGAAAATTCAAGAAGTTTTTGAGATGTCGTACAACCGAAAAGTGAAAGGAGCATAACAAAAAATGGTAGCAATTTTCTCATTTATAAATGGTATTTGTTTAATGCAAAATAAATAAAAAAAATCCAAATATTTAAAAAAAAAGTGTATTTTTGTGTTAATTAAAAAAATCATCATCAAATTAAAATTATTCGAAATGAAAAAAAAATTAGCAATTTTATTTGTATTGGCAGGATTTGTGGGTATATTAATTTCGACTTCCTGCACAAAATGTGACGAAGAAACAACATCGGCTACATTTAGTAAAGCTTTGATTAATGGAGATGCGCTTGCAAATTTGGACCTTACAAATGACACAAATGAGTTTGGAGGTTTTGAGATTCATCTTGAGAAGGTTCCTGCAGGAACTAAAATATTTGCAAATATCAATTCAATGGATTTAGACCCAAATCCAAGTGGTTATATTAATTACCAGGAATTAACTTTTCAAACTACTGTCTCTAGTGCTGGCAAGTATGAGATTGAAGTTTATGCCGGTCAGAAGAATGTAGATGTAACAATTCTTGCTGACGATTTTGAGTACAATCAAAAAATTAATGATTCCACGAGTGAATGGAAGGTTTTTTCATTATCGGATCAAAATGTATCTATAATAAATAACCAGGTTAAATATGTCAATTTACAGTTTAATTAATTAGCTGCAATTAATTAATATAATTATTGTACTTAAAATCAATCTATTATGAAAAAAATACTTTTTTATATTGTTATAATTTCGATATTTTCATCAGGTGTAATTGCACAGGATACTCTTCTCACATCAAAAAAGGGAATACCAATTTTACCAAATGCTGGTGATTGGGCTATTGGCATTGATGCTACACCCTTCTTTCAAATATTTAATAGTTATTCTGATATTGGTTTTAATTTTATCAAAGATAATGTTATTATAGGTAAAAAATTTATTAAATATAATTTAGCTCATAGAGGTAAAATCAGACTGGCATTTAATTCAAATACTGCTGAGCAATATACTATTCAGGATGGACAAATTGTTCCTGATCCAACAATTACGGTCACAGATAAACAATTAACGAATATGACAAATATCACAATTGGTTATGGTTTGGAAAGACGTACCGGATATGGAAGGTTACAAGTCATCTATGGTGCCGAAATTCTTTTTTCCTATCAATCATTTAGTGAATCGTATGAATATGGAAATAGTTTTTCAATGTCTAATCCAAATCCTACTTCTTATAATTTTGGGCAAAACATTTTAAATCCCGGAGAAAGAGTTACGTACTATGAGCAAGGTCTTACATTTTCGGGAGCCTTAAGAGCGTTTATAGGAATTGAATATTTCTTTGCTCCTAAAATCTCAATTGGTGGCGAATTTGGTTGGGGGCCATCCTATGTTAATGCAGGTGATGGTACCCAAGATGTCCAATCATGGGATGCTGCAAGCAATGACGTAAAGTATGACACTTACAAAACCGGAGGATTTTCCGGAATCCGTTTTGATAATGATAATTTTGACGGTGCAATTTATCTTTTGTTTCATTTTAAATAATAGATCAACCTGATTCTAAAATACTCTATCTGTTAAAGTGAAATAAGAATTCTAAGTTTAATATTAAATATGGAATGTTCGGTAATTATTCTTGCAGCAGGTAGGTCGGGCAGAATGGGAAAACAAAAATTTGCTCTAAAATTCAATAAGAAAAAGACTTTTCTTGAAGAGATTATTGACAAGTACAACTCATTCGGATGTAATGAAATTATTGTTATTTTGAATGCTGAAGGGAAAGAATTATTTGATAAAACTAATCCGAAATTTCCAGGAAACGTAAAAATTGCAATCAATAAACATCCTGAACTTGAGAGATTCTATTCACTAAAAACAGGTTTAAACTATCTAAAAAATAAGAATAAGGTATTTGTACATAATGTTGATAATCCGCTTATTGAGGCAGATGTCTTAAAGTCATTGTTTAGTTATTCAAATGAGGACGATTATTATGTTCCGGTTTATAAAGGCAGAGGAGGGCACCCTGTTTTATTATCAAAAAATGTTGTTGAAGATATATTAGCAGAGAACGATATCACAACTAATCTACGTGATTTTTTAAATAGATATGACAGTAAAAGGATAGAGGTGGAGAGCGATAAGGTTTTGGTAAATATAAATACTGAGGAGGAGTATAGAATTTATTTCAATTAATTATATTTAAATAGCAATAGACCCAACAGAGTTAAAATATCGGCAAAAAACAATATGTATATAATTAAGTACTGAAATATACGGGATGTTGAAAAGCGGAGATTGCAAATATATTACACCTGGCGGTACGCCGCCACACATTACCGCACTAAACAAACATAAAGGCACGCTCATTCCCTTCAATAAAGGAGAGAAGAAGCGAACCTTTTGTTTTTATTACTTCATCAGTTTCACAAAAGCCTGATAGAAATAGGGAATGGTCTTTATTCCGTTGTAAAATTGGTTTAGAGGATAATTCTCGTTTGGAGAATGGATGGCGTCCGATTCCAGTCCGAAGCCCATCAAAACGGATTTTATTCCGAGTACCTCTTCAAAAGTCGAAATGATAGGAATGCTGCCACCACTGCGAACAGGCACCGGCCTTTTTCCGTAAATCTTTTCGTAAGCCGTTTCAGCAGCTTTATATGCAGGCAGGTCAATGGGGCAAACATATCCCTGACCACCGTGTAATGGTGTTACTTTTACCTTGACAGACTTGGGGGCAATCGACTCAAAATATTCTGCAAACTGTTTCGATATCTTATGGTGATTCTGATTTGGGACAAGCCTTGTTGATATTTTCGCATAAGCTTTTGAAGGGAGAACGGTTTTAGCTCCTTCGCCGGTATATCCGCCCCAGATACCACAGACATCAAATGACGACCTTATTCCTGTCCTCTCCATAGCTGAATACCCCTCTTCGCCGGCAAGCTCATCAACACCAATTGCCTTTTTATACTCCTCCTCATCAAAATGAGCTTTGGCAAGCAATTCTCTTTCCTCTTTCGACACTTCAAGAACATCATCGTAAAATCCGGGAATCGTAATTCTCCCTTTTTCGTCTGTCATCTGAGCTATCATTTTCGAGAGGACATTGATTGGGTTGGCAACAGCTCCGCCAAAAATCCCCGAATGCAGGTCGTGGTTAGGTCCGGTAACTTCTACCTCCCAGTAACCCAGCCCGCGAAGTCCTGTGGTTATTGACGGTATATCTTCTGCAATCATACCCGTGTCCGATACAAGAATAACATCCGCTTTCAGCATCTCTTTGTTGACGGCACACCATTTTACGAGACTGCCCGAGCCAATCTCCTCTTCACCTTCTATCATAAACTTGACATTACAAGGCAAAGAATCGTTATTCACCATCGCCTCAAAAGCCTTTGCGTGCATAAATGCCTGACCTTTGTCATCATCTGCACCGCGGGCATAAATTTTCCCATCTCTGATAACAGGATCAAACGGCTCGCTCTCCCAGAGGTCTATCGGGTCAACCGGCATAACATCATAATGACCGTAAACAAGTACTGTTGGTAAAGAAGAGTCAATGATCTTTTCGCCGTAAACCACAGGATTTCCTTCGGTCGGCATTACTTCTGCTTTGTCAGCTCCTGCTTTTAATATTGTCTGTTTCCAGTATTCAGCCGCTTTCAGCATATCGCCTTTGTGTTCCGACTCGCTGCTTATTGAGGGTATTCTTATCAGGTTGAATAATTCTTCGAGAAACCTCTCTTTATTTGCTTCAATGTATTGTTGAACTTTATCCATTTAATTATTTATTATTTAATTGTTTATAGAATGAATATTTAATGATTTTAATTTTAATATATAATAAACATCAATTGCAAAAGTATACAATATTTTATACCTAAAAAGAATCAATATTAAAAAATAAGTAATAATATTGCAGCATAAATAGAAAGAGATGAGCAAAATCAGGATAGCCATTAACGGATTCGGCAGGATAGGCAGGATGTTCTTCCGTGTATCTCACAACAGAGATAATTTTGATATTGTAGCTATTAATGATGTGATGGAGCCATACACTATGGCACATCTCCTCAAATACGATTCCGTCCACCGGAGATTTCAGGGTGTTGTAGAATCTAACACAGACCATCTTAAAGTTAATGGCAAAAAGATAAATATTTTCAGAGAGCCTGATCCTGAGAAGCTTCCATGGAAAGAGCTGGATATTGATGTGGTTATTGAAGCTACCGGTAAATTCACGACCAAAGAAGATGCAATGAAGCACGTTGAAAAGGCTGGTGCACGCAAGGTCATTATTTCTGCTCCGGCCAAAGGAGAAAGCGATGGCGTTCAATATATTGTCTTGGGTATTAATGACTATCTCATTAATAAAAACGATGTTATCATTTCAAATTCATCCTGCACAACAAATAATGTTGCTCCTCTGATAAAAATTCTTGACGATAACTGGGGAATAGAAAAAGCGTTTATGACAACCGTGCATTCTTATACGCGCGACCAGAATATCCTCGACGGGCCTCACCACGACCTAAGGCGCGGCAGAACGGCAGCCTATTCCATTGTGCCGACAACAACCGGTGCTGCAAAAGCTGTGACAAAAATCTTCCCTCATCTTGCAAAAAATCTTGGTGGTGCCGGCATTAGGGTACCTGTCCCCGATGGATCCCTGACCGATGTAACCTGCACGCTAAAAAGTTGCACAAGCGTGGAGGAGATTAATGCTAAATTCAAGGAAGCATCCGAAACCTGGCTAAAAGGCATTATGGAATACACCGAAGACCCAATTGTTTCGATGGATATTATCGGAAATACACATTCCGCTGTTTTTGATTCTTTGTTGACGGCTGTTCTCGGCGAAAAAAATAAACTTGTTAAAGTCGTTGCCTGGTATGACAATGAGGTAGGGTATTCAAACCGGTTGGCTGAGCTGGTGGAGAGGTTTGTTTGATTTTCCCCCTGAGGATGTAACAATCCGTTCGCGCCCGCACTTGGAAACCTATACCTCTAAATAGCTAAAACACGAATTTCCATAAAAATTATTTAGTGCAGATTTTATTCCGAAGATTTTCAAATTTGTGTTTTTGCAGCTATATTTTAAGGCAATTTTAAATATTTTCCGTTAATTATCTTGTTTTCATCATATTTTTTATAATTTTACCCAAAAATTTTATTGTTAATATATTAAATACAAGCTTATGGGAAAAGGTGATAAAAAAAGCAAACGGGGCAAAATAATTATAAGCTCCTACGGTGTTTCAAGGTCAAAAAAGAAAAAATTCAGAAAATACACACCTGAAATAAAACCTAAAGCAAATAAAGAAGAAGCGATTGAGGCAGAAAAGAATGAGACGCCAAAGAAAAAAACAACACGTACGACTACTGCAAAGAAAGCGGCCACTAAAAAGGCCACAACAAAAAAGACTACTGTTAAAAAGACTATAGCAAAGAAGACTACGGATGAAGATAAAAATGCTAAAAAGCCTGAATCAACATTAAAAGCTGAAGAAAAAGAATAGTTTGCAAGTATCGGAAATAAAGGATAGCAGAAGATTAAAGATTTTCTGCTATTTTTTTGAATGCTTCTCCCCTCTCTTCAAAATTCCTGAATTTATCATAACTTGATGCTGACGGCGATAAAAGACAAATATATCCCGGCAATGTATTATTTCTTATAATTTCCGATATTTCATCAAACTTATCTATAAAAAATAATTTTGTGTCATTTGCTCCGCCCTTCTCATTTATTCCATCATAAATCCTTTTTCCCGCATCACCTGTAAAAATGACATTCCTTAATTCCGAGCCTGTAATAAATTCAATAAGATTGTCATAGTCAATCCCACGATCTTTCCCACCTACTATAAGAGTATCAACCTCTTTCAAGGTCTTTACAGCTTCAATTGTTGCTTCCGGAATAGTAGCAATAGAATCGTTATAAAACCGAATTTTTTTAAACTCACCAATAAATTCAAGACGGTGTGGTAATCCTTTAAAATCTGTCACCGACTGCTGTATAATATTATCATCAACACCGAGAAGTTTAGTAACAACAATTGACGCCATTATATTATGAAGATTGTGTTTCCCTGGAAGTCCTTGTCTGTTGGCAAAATCAAACTCCGATAAACTTTCTCCATCTGAAAATATTACTTTTGCCTGCCGGATAAAAACTCCTTTTTCCAAAACCTTTTTCAAAGAATATGGAAAATGTCTTCCGGCTACCTTCTCTTCCTGAAGATTTTTTCCTGTTACAGGATCATCAGCATTAAAAACAAACATATCACTCTCTTTCTGAAATCTCATTATGTTAAGCTTTGCGGAATGATACTCTTTCAAGCCGTTGTAATGATCAAGGTGTTCTTCAAAAAGATTTAGCAAAACTGAAATATGCGGTGAAATAGTCACGTTTTCCAATTGATGAGCTGACATCTCGAACACAATTATTGAATCCTGCTTAATATCTTCAATCATATCAAATGGAGGAATACCTATATTACCAACAAGATGGACATTCTTAATTTTCCTTAATAGAATATGATAGATCAGACTTGAGGTTGTACTTTTCCCTTTGGTTCCTGTAACTCCAACAACCTTATCGCTGAATTGTGAAAGAAAGAGGTCGGTCTGAGAGGTTATCTTATCTAAAAAAACTTTTCCTTCTAACAATGCCAAAGAAATGCCTGGTGATTTGATTATTATATCGTAATTATCAATACTCTTGAGATAGGAACTCCCTGTGAAAAAAGTAGCCTTTTCCCGTAATTCATCTTTTACATTTAATAAAATGTCAAGATTCGAGTCGGCTACGGCAACTTCATTTTCAGGGAAATACTTCCTGAAGAATCTTAATGATGATCTTCCCTCCTTCCCAAAACCAAGAATTAGAATTTTTTTATTTTGTATCTTATCTTTAATTGAGCTTAACACTATTTTGCGCTTTTATTTTTTGATTTTTATACTAAGATTCTTTGTCATTTATGTTTTGTCACGATTTTCTTCCGATAGGTATCGGAATCGCTTTCGAAAATCTTGCCAAAACCATTTGTTTATTATTTTCACACCACAGGCTGACAACGCCCGTGGCTACAAATATTTCGCTTCTACACGGCTTTTAATTATTATTCTTAGTCTTGGCATGCCATCGGTGTTTCATCCTAATTTTTTATTCTAAACTCGTTAACAGCATTTTTATAAACTTCTCATTTAAAAAATGTTCTTCATTGAAATCTGACAGTAATTTGTCAAAATCCATATTCTGATTTATATTATACAAATTACCGGTTTTATATTTTGACAACAACGACGGCAATTTGTCAGAAATATTTATTGTTTGAATTATTGCAGCATTCACCTCATCAACAGTTCCAACGCATTCAAAAGGTTTAACAGGCGTTGTACCTGTAAGTTCATTAAAAACAGGTTGTAATGTATCATCGTCTAATATATCTTTTCCAAAGATATTGATAATTTCCTGTCTTTCAAGAAATGGAGAAAGAATAATTGCAGTAAAGAGGCATTTCGAACATTTTACGCACCACGAATCTGTTTTACTACCGACATTACAACTTCTAAAAACAGAATGATATTTTTTAAACCCTGAGAAAATCCGGGCTATCTGCAACTCGGACAACGGCCTCAGAAAACTAAAATAATTTATATTCGGTGAAATATACTTTCTAACATACTGTCTGAAATCCTTTTCAAACTCATAACTCTTGGAATACTGATGATTTACACCAGAATTGCTATCAGTAGGTTCGTTGGCACTCGACTCGTTTGAAAGAGCGATATGGTGTGCACCTGTCATTGCGGATGCAAAAAGAGTTGCAAAAGCCAGCAATGCTGAAAAAGGAGTATGCCCGTTCAAAAAGCCGCTTTCATTCAATTTTAACAACAGCGGATCTATTGTACGTTGAATTTTAAAAAAACCATCCTTTTCCAATCCTGCAACTTCAACAGTATCAGTCGTTGCTTTACGAGGGTTAAGAATTAGGGGTATCAACTCAAAGTTTTCTTTCAGAATTTCCAGCGTAACGACAGAATCCTTTCCTCCTCCAACCGGGACAATAACTTTATCTGTCAATGAGATGGATAGTTGTTGAAAATCAACTTCACCTTCCGAAATTATTTCCACAAAATCTGTCTGAGTTGTTTCTATACCGTTAGTGAAAAAAAATTCACCAAGCCCGTTAAAATAGAGTTTCTTCCACCATTCAACCTGTTCTTTGTTAAGATTAAATGGTTTTACAATGATTTTTTTAGGACAGGCTGCTTTCCAATAGCTTATAAGCTCGACCATTCCAAGATTAAAAGCAAGAGTCTTCAAATCTTCAAATGGTAGGGAGTATATCATAAAACTGTTTCGGGGAATAGTCAGTGTGGGTTTCAAAAAAAATTCGTTATCAATCCTAAAATCAAATTCAACCTTAACAACATCATTATCAGTGGATATAGAAAATCCATTAAATATAAATGAACTATATCTGTTACGAAGTTGTTTAAATATTTTGTTATTATTTCTTTTCAATTTAATTAAAAGGTATTATTTTTGTATATTTGAAATCTGTAATAAATGATGTCAAAAGTACAATTTTGTGGCAATAATGAATAAAAAACATCAAAAATGACAGATATAAATGACATTCTAAAGATAAAAACGAACAACATCAGCCCTGCCAAAGGAAAGATTTTGATATCAGAGCCTTTTTTACTTGACTACTACTTCAAACGCTCTGTGGTATTGCTTGCTGAGCATAATGAAGAAGGCTCGTTCGGGCTAATCGTCAATAAACCTGTCGAATGGAATCTTGGAGATGTTATAAAAGGATTTCCCGATTTTGATGCACCTGTATATATCGGTGGTCCGGTAAAAACCGATAGTCTGTTTTTTATTCATACCCGAGCCGATATTATTGATGATAGTCTTGAAATTCTTGACGGACTCTATTGGGGTGGTGATATTGAAATTGTTAAGGAACTGATAATGATAAACCAAATTGCCAGTAATGAGATTAAGTTTTTTGTTGGTTATTCGGGATGGGTTGCCAGGCAGCTCGAAGAAGAGCTTGAGAGGAATTCCTGGTTGGTTTCAAAAATCAAACCACAAAAGATAATGCAGGCTGACACTGAAAACCTTTGGGATGACACGTTAGAACAACTTGGAGAAGATTACTCATACTGGACTAATTTTCCTTCGGATCCTGCTATGAATTAATACTTATATAAATTAAACTTATTTTACAAAATTCATTTTTTTAATAACTATTTGAACTTTTTAAAATATTTATCAATTTCACCTCTTAGTTCAATACCCACTCTTTCAAAACAATCAAGCAAATTTTGATATGTACCTTTTCCTCCAAGGAAATCCCAAAACTCTTCTGCTACTTTTAATTCCTTATCAATATCAAGCATACCGGCCATTGTCCAACGACTGTATGGTCTTGGTTCATATGGATTATATGGAATAGCGATAAGAGTATGTATCCCTACGGCAAACTACATCTTTCATAGCAGTTTCTGCCGTGTTATTTTTGCGGGCAAAAAACTAATATGACAAGAGCAGAGAACAGAGATATGATGACAGCCCATATCGAACGCCGGCGCAACAGCGGACA
>Ga0256913_10001798_pt1 | contig 10987 bp, 12 predicted proteins | sample Axial_MatmetaG_FD_185970 | JGI IMG/M metagenome (GOLD analysis project Ga0256913, IMG submission 185970) | Deep-sea worm associated microbial mat communities from Axial Seamount, Juan de Fuca Ridge, Pacific Ocean - Axial_Mat | ecosystem: Environmental > Aquatic > Marine > Oceanic > Microbial...
AGAATTGGTTATGATTCAAAAATTGCAAATCTTGCACAAGATATGATCATCAATTCAATTATTCATAGTGATTTAATAATTGGTGAAAAATTATCAAATATGATAGAAATACCAAAAGATGAGTATGGAAATAATTTGGGTGTATTTATGCATCCAGATTATAATGGAGAACATATATTTGAAGATTTATATGTTTGGTTAATGAATCAATATAATATGTGGCGAAATAAAAATGTAGATAAAATTTCAAAAAAACAAAAAATCAATATTGATAAAAATGGTAATATTAGAATAGATGATCAAACATATTGTTCAAAATGTAATCAATTAATTGATGAAAAGAAAATAGTTTTACCAGAAAATCAAGATCCAAATAAAATATATTGTTCAAAATGTAATCAAGAGATTATTAATAAAAATAGTCAAGGTTATAAGAATGTTCAACAAGGAAATCAACAAGGCAATCAACAAGGCAATCAACAAGGCAATCAACAAGGTAATCAACAAGGCAATCAACAAGGCAATCAACAAGGCAATCAACAAGGTAATCGACAAGGCAATCAAGATAAATTAAAAAATAATTATAGTGAAGATAATGGTGTTAGTGGTGAGAATGGAGAAAATAAAGTAGGACAATATTCATTAGAAACTTATTTTGAAGATATTGAAGCAAATAAAGGGCAAACAATAGATATCCATTTTGATGATGATGTTTCACCAGAAGTTAAAAAACAGATGATTGAATCACAAATGGAAAAATTAAAAGCAAGAGGATTACAAAGTGGTTCTGTTGAGAAAGTTATAAATAAACTTATAAAAAAAAGAAAGGATTATTTAAAAGAAATTAAACGTTCTATGTCAAATATGATTTTTGGTACAAAAAAAAGAAAATCTATTACAAGATTACATCGAAAAGGAATTTGGGGATTAAAAGGTAATCGTAAATATAAAACAAGAATAAATTGTATATTGGATACTTCTGGATCTATGAGTGGTGAGTTTGAAAAAGTGTTATCATATGTTTTTCAAAATGATATTGAAATAAATATGTTACAAATTGATACAGAAGTAAAAAAACATATTATCATTAAAAAAATGTCAGAATTAGAAAAAATGAAAATATATGGGTTAGGTGGTACAAGTTTAACACCAGGATTACAATATATTGCAAAAAATAAAGAATTAAATAGATATAATACAGTAATATTGACTGATGGTTATACTGATCAATTAGATTTGACAGGAGTTAAAGGTAAAATTTTAGTTTTATCAACTAGTGTTGAATGTCCAGTTGTTGAAACAACAGGTAATTTAAAGCAAATTATTATAGATAAAACACAATATGAAAGATAAAAATATTTAAATATAATAAATAATTAAAAAAATATAAAAAAATATAAAAAAATATGAAATTAGATGAATTAAAAGAGAAAAATCTTAATGATTTTGATGATAAAGAAATAGAAATGCATATTAAAGATGTGATGTCTTTAGAAAAATCAGAAATGAAAGAATATTTATTATTTGCATTTGATAATTATTATATTCTTGATGACAATACAGAAAATTCAAAAGAAATAGAAAAATTTTTTACATATGAAAAATTCAAACCAATCTATATTGAATTAATGAAAGAATATGATGAAGATATTTAATGCTGAATTAAATTTAATAGCATTTTTTAATATCTTAGAATTTGATGCAACAATTAAATCATTCTTAAAAAATGATATAAAAACCATTATAACATATAATAATTCATTATATCATAATTATGATGATTTTGAAAATGTTATTATTATTAAAAATATTGAAGATATTTCAAAAATATTAAAAGATATAAAAAATGAAACTATTATTTTTGATTTTGTTATAAATAATATAATTTTTCAAAAGATTGATTTTAGAACAATTAAAAATATATTATTATCAAATAATATAAAAATAATATGTTTTGCTCAAATGTTTTATACTATGACTAATAATGGTATATCAAATAGGTTGTCATATTATTTTGATAATATTTATATCTATAAAAATTATATATTAAAAAATATTAAAAATAGATATAATCCAAATAATAAGAGTTATGATATGAGAAAATATAAAAATATAATTAGAAGAAAAAAAATTGAAAATATTTTTCAAAAAAATTGAAAAGTAAAAATAAAAAAAAATCATTTTTTATTTTTATATAAATATTTTAAATTACCAGTATCATATATTTTGTAATATTCTCTATTATTCATTATTTGTGTTTCTGTTAATTTTTTATTATAACCATATTTTATTAATTTATCTTTTCTGAAATTATATCTATGATATCTTTTTGTTTGTTTTGTCCAATAATAACCAGGTTTTGTAATATGTATAAATTTGAAGTTTAATAAGTTATAAATATTATTGTCTTTTAAGACCCAATCTTGTTTAGCATATGATATTATATCTGTATTAAAATATATTTTTGAATTTTTAAATAATTTACTTGCACCACCAATAACATTAGTATTTAATTTATTACAAAATCTTAATAATTCTATATTGTTATTATTACTTCCTAATAATTTTCGTGTTTTACTAAATGTCATAACAGAAATTATTTCATTTTTATAATATAAACCAAAAGACCATTTTGCTGGAATATATCCTTGAAGATGATTTTTTATTAAAAAATTTTTAGCTTCTTTATTATTTATTTTCTTAAATATTGTATTTCTTGCATATATTTTAGTTTTGTTAAGTTTTAATATATTATTAATCATTGATATTATTATATTATTTTTATATAACCATTCATCTTCCCAAATATGAATTAAATGTATTCCTTTTTTTAAACATTTATTGGTTTTATCTAAATGATAATTTTTATCTTTAAATAATTCACTATGCCAATATAAACCATTAATTTCAAATGCAATGTTATAATCAGGTAAATATATATCTATTTCATATGGATTAATTATCTTTCTATCATTTATATTATATTTTATATTATGTTTTGATAGATGTTTTACTAGTTCTCTTTCATAACTACTTTGTTTATTATTTAATGGATTACAATGTAAACAAGGATCAATATTATATCTATTTATTCTCAAATTTAATAAATTTGATGTAATAAAATAGATTTTATTACATTTATCACATTTTATTTTTATTTCATTATTATTGGTAAAATCAATTATATTTAATTTTTTATATTGTTCTTTTAATTCAATTAATCGTTTTTTATTGAATGATAAATGTATTTTTTCTTTTATTTTTTCTGATGATATGCTCCATTCATTATTATATCTATTTAAATTAGTTTTTTTTATTTTATTTATTATCTCTTTAGAATATCTAATATTACTTACACCATATTTTTCTAATATTGTATTTTTCATTTTATTGAATATATCTTTATTTTGTAATGGATAATTTACACCATATTTAGTGTTTATTGTTTTTTTTATTTTCTCTTTAATTTTATCTGTTTGTTGTGGGTATTCAACACCATATCGTTTTAAATTAGTTTTCTTTATTTTTACTTTTACTATTTCTAATTGACTTGTATGTTCAACATTATATTTTTTTATTGTGTTTTTTTTCCTATTTTCATATCCTTTTTTAGAACTATATTTTGATGCACAAGATTTAGAACAACATTTATCATAACCAATATTAAACCCATTGAATCTTGAATCATTTATTTTACATTTTTTACATTTTGGTATGGTTTTTATATTATTAATATAATGATATATTTTTTGTGAAAATTTTGTTATATTTAAATTTTCACAAAAATTGATAATATTATTATATTCATTTGGATAATTTTTTTTAATCCAATTTTCTCTAAGTTTGTTTTTATTTAATTTATTATTATTATAAAAAATATCTTTTGTTAATTTCATATTTTGATTTATATATATAATTATTTAAGAGTGATTTATTAATAATATTTAATAAAAATAATAATTTAATGAAAAAAAAATAAACTTTCAATTTTTAAAAATATATAATAATTTATAATTAAGTATTATTAAAGAAATAATAAAAAAAAATAAACTTTTAAAAAATAAAAATATAGAATAATAAATTAACTATAAAAAATACATTTTTATGATAAAAAGAAAAAGAGAAAAAATATCATTTCGAGAAGAGTTTGATGTAAAAAATGATACAGATAATCATATAATAAGTCCAGATGGTTTATTTGATTTATCAAATTTAACAAAAAAACAATTGACTTATTGGAGAATGATATATCCAAAATCTGGTGTTTTATTTTTAATGTCTGAACCAGGTATTGCAAAATCTGCAACCTTAAGAGATTTAGCAGAAAAAATAATATATATACCAACAGGAAAAAATTTAAGATATATTGATTTAAGATTATCTATGCTTGATGAAACAGATGTTGGATTATTTCCAGACAAAGGAGAATATACATTTGAAGAAAATGGTAAAGATGTGAGACGTATGGTATTAGATCACATTGCACCACGTTGGGCATATTTAGCAAATGAAACACCAACACTTATCCATTTTGAAGAATTAAACAGAGCACCATTATCTGTTCGTAATGCAGCATTACAAATTTTATTAGAACGAGAAATTGGTTATGATTTTAAATTTAATGATAATGTGTTTATGGTTTCTACTGGTAATTTAGGTGATGAAGATGGTACTGATGTTGAAGAATTTGATGCTGCATTAAATGGTAGATTAATTCATTATAAACATGAATTAACATTTCCAGAATGGGTTGAATATTATGCAAAAGATAATGTTCAATCATCAATTATTAACTATCTTGAAAAACATCTTGATAAATTTTATGTTGGAAAGAAAGCAAGAAAAGAAAATGAAAGTGTTTATGCTTCACCAAGGACTTGGACATTTTTGTCAGATTATATTACAGCTAATTATGGTTCATATGATGAAAATGGTAATTATATAGAACCAAGAATAAGTGAATGGATTCAAGATGTATCAATTATTGCACATTCATATATTGGTGCAACAGCATCAAATTTTATTAGATATTTAAATGATATACTTAAAATTTCTATTAATGATATTTTAAATAGATATTCAGAATTAAAACAAAATAATGTAACATTTAATCGAGATAAAAAATCAGAACTATTACATGATTTAAGAAATATTGATATACAAACATTAAAATCAAATCAAATAGAACATATTAAAATGTTTTTGTTAGATTTACAGGCAGATGAAATATCATCATATTTGTTATATCTTATTGATGAAAAATATGAATATGTTGAAAATCAAGAACTAGATAAACAGAAAAATGCATTTATTATTGGTTTTTTGAGAGATAAAAGATTTAAGAAATATCATAAAGTGATGATAAATCATGTTAATGGTGATTCTGATGATGATTGGTAAAATATTTTTAATATAAAAAAATATATATAATATTATGCTTTGAACCATATATTATATATATATAAAAGAAAAAAGTATATACATTATGAAAAATAAAGATTTATTTGAACTTAGAGAAGCATTAAATGATGTTGATTATATAAAAGGAAAAGTTTTTGCATTTGCTGTATTTAAAAATAAACAAATTTTAGATAGAGAGATTGAAGCAATAAATGCAATTAAAAAAGATCCAGGTGAAGATTATATTAAATATGAACAAGAAAGAACAAATTTATGTGCATTACATTCTGAAAAAGATGAAAATGGCAATCCAATTTTAGAATATTTACCAAATGGACAACAATCATTTAAAATAGCTGATATGAAAAAATTTGAAGAAGAATATTCAAAATTAGCTGAAAGAAATAAAGAATTATTGGAATCTATTGCAGAAAATAAAAAAGAATTTGAAGAATTTTTGGAAAAAGAAGCAGATGTAGAATTAAAAAAAATAAGTATTGATGATTTGCCTGATGATATTTCAGCATCATTTTTAGAAAAAATACAATTTATTATTGAATAATAAAGTATTTAAAAAAAAATAAAAAAAAATCATATTTTATATAAAATATGATTTTTTTTATTTTTTTATGTTTATTTTTTTTATATTTTTGTATTTAGAAATTAAATATATTTATTATGAATTTTATACCTATATATTGTCCTGCTTGTAATAGTTTATTATCGATTGATAGAGGGAAGAATGATGATGTTATTAAATTAATATGTACAAATACAAAATGTATTGGAACACAATTAAAACGATTACAAAAAGGTATTATATCTCTTGGTATTCCTAAAATAGGACCATCAACTATTGAAAAATTATTAGCTGCTGGAATAACAAAATCATATGATCTATTTAATAAAAATATATGTAATGAAAAAAGATTAATAGAAAGTGGAAAATTTAAAAAAGGAAAAAATTTAACAAATATATTAGAAAATATAAATAATACTAAAGAAATATCAATTGAAAAGGCATTATTATCATTACAATTAGAAAATATAGGTGAAAAGTTTTGTAAAAAAATAGCTGAAAAGTTATCTGGATTAAATCCAGATTATACATCATTAATGTTAGACATTAGAGATAAATTAAATGATCCAACTTCTGAATTAAATATTGAAATTAAAGAATCATTATCAAAATTTGAAGAATATGGTGTAAAAATAAAATATCTTGAATTGAAAAAAGATGTAAAGATTAAAAAAATTAATAAAAAAGTACAATTTAGTGGCTTTGATAATATTGATGAAATGAAAAAAATTGTTGAAACACAATTATTATGGGAAGTGACAAATGATTTTCAATTATTAATTGTTGAAAATAAAAATGCAACAGATAGTCTTATTAAAAAAGCAAAAGAAAAAAACATTAAGATTATGACCTGGAAACAAATAAAATTGTTGTTTTTATAATAATAGTGATTATTTATATATAAATGAAAAATATGAGATGATATATTATGATTGTAATTAAAATGAAGAATATTAATATATTAGAAAATATTAAAAAAGAAATATAAACTTATTATTATATTTTTGTTATATATTAATGATTTTAAATATTTAATATGAATGTAATGAAAGTAATGAAATTAAAGAAAGATTTGAAAAAGATTAATGATATTAGTTATAGTGAAGAAAATGTATATTTTTATAGATTCAGATGATTTTAATTAATTGATTTATTTTTTAACTATAACTAATGAATATTAAATTGTTTTGATAAGAATAGAAGTCAAAATTTGAATAATCAATAATATTATAAATATAGATAATATCTTAAAAAATTTGCTTAACTCGGATATTATTATTATTTTGTTAGGCACAATTATTATGGCAAATTGGAAAGTAGTGGTGAATATAAACAATAATAAAGAACAAAAAACAATTTTTGTTAAGGATGTCAAGACAGAGACAGAAGTATATAGTGTTGTTAAAAAATATTTTATATTGGAGAGACCAGAAATTGATTTTTGTAGAGTTGAAAGTGTAACATTGATTTAATTGTGTTTAACAATTAAATACAAATAATAAATCATTAAACAATTTAATTATAAAAAAATATTATGATATATAAAGAAATGAAGAAAATTGATTTATTATCAATTTCAAGTAAAGAACAAGCATTAGAAATAATGCATAAAATATTAGAATCAAAAAAAGAAGATATTTTAAAATATATTAATTATTTAAGATATCATCAATTTAATTCTAATGATTTTAAATTAATAAAAAAAATCACAAATTTTTTATATTTTCAAGATTTTCAAATTATAGAAAGTGAAAATTCTAATATAGATTTTGGTGTTAATGAAGAAATTGTGATTGAGAATAATGATGAAATATATTTAGAAACAGATTTTTTTATTAATGGTGAAACATATAATTGTAAAGCACAATTATATGATGATTATGAAACAATTCTTATTGCAATGAAAGAAGATAAATATTATAAATTTGGATGTATTGAGAAAGATCAGCATACAAAATATATTTATGATTTACCAGAAGAAACAGATGAATATTATAAAAATATTATTGATGCTAAAATTAAAACAAAAGTAAATTTATTGAGTGCTATATATGGTGAGAAATTTTTAAGAAAAACATTTATAAAAGAAAAAATGAATGTTGATTTTAATTTTATATATGTTAAAAAAACAACTAAAGGTATTATGTCAAATATTGTTAGTGGAACATATATGATATTAAAAGAACCAGAAAATGTTCTCAATATACCAGAAATTAAAGAAATAGAAGAATAGAAATTTTTTATATAATATAATAATATTCAAAAAAAAGTTATATTTTAATTTAATGATATGAAAGAGAATGATTTATATAAAATAAATAGGTTATTAAAAATATATGCAGATAATCAAAAAGAATTGAGTAAATTCATTAAAGATGTAAAAATTGATTCTTTAAAAAGAGATTTAATTTTTAAAAAACAAGAGTATCGTAGATTTATTAATTATTTACATTATAAAAAGAATATATTAGAAAATAAAAAACCATCACATAAAAAATATCATAATGAATATAATGTCAGTTTATATGAAAAAAAAGATTTGAAAAATTTTCAAATATTATATGATTTATATTTATATGAAAAAAATGATATGTATGTTTTATCAACAGATGTATCATATTATATTAAGAATAATATGATATATGGGAAATATAGATTAACATTAAATGAATTGAAAGAATATTATTTTTTAATTGAAAGACATTTTCTTTTAATATCAAAAGAGATTTCAGAAGAAAAAGAAAATATAAAAATAAAAAAAGATCAAGTAGATATTATTAAAAAAAATATTGATAAAGAATACTCACCAAAATTAAAAAAAATATATAATGATTATAATAAATTAAAAGAGATATTAAATGTAGAAAAAAAGAAAAAACTCAATAATTCAAATGAGGTAATTGAATTAAATAAGTTGAAAAAAACATTTAAAGATAATAATGATTATAGAAAAAAGGAATTAATATCATTAAATGAAAATATTAAATTAAATATGTTAAGAATAAAAAAATATAAAAATATAATAAATAAATGAAAATTAAAATAACAGAATTTGCAGAAAGACATTTTGATAAAGATTTTAATGGAACTAAAATTTTAGATTTTAGTGTTGAAGAATTTGAGAAAAAAATAGATAATGAATATTCTCATTTAATAAGAAATGGTATGAATGGTAATGATTATACAGGTGATATCATAATTCATAATGGATATGCTAATTTTTGCAAATTAGTAGCAATTCCAAATTTCACTAATGCTAAAGTTGGTTCAATGCCAATAACATTAGAAAATTATCAATATTTAAGATGTGGATATTCTGCTCGTAGAGAAGATGAATTACCAGTTTTTTCAAGATGGTTAGAATTACCATTAGAGAAACCAATTGCAAAATGGTTAATTTTAGTTCTCTATAATAAAAATCAAATTAATAAAGAATCTAAAGCAGAATATATTAAAAATTCATCACTTAAAAAATATAAATCTTTTTCTGCAGATTGGGGTATTGTTGCAATATTAGGACAATCACACCCTAATGAAGAACCAATGAAACCAGAAACAATGTTAAGAAATGCACTTGGAATAAAAGAAGGTGGTTCTGGTGTCAAATTGAATAGAGAAAAATATTTAGAATCAGTAGAATTTTGGAATAATAATGCAACAGTAAAATAATATAAATATTATATAATTGGTTTATTAAAAATTAATTATTTTTTTAAATGTGGTTGTAATTTACCTTTATGATAAACATTACCTTCAGAGTCAATATATTCTTCTTTAAAATGCCAACCTCTGGGTTTTTTGATTTTTTTTACATCATTTTCTAATTTAATTAATTCATCTTGATTATAAATAATCTTAATAGAATTATCTATTATTGTTTGTTGATTTTGAATAGTATCAATATTTAATGTTGATATTATATTTTTTTTAATATTAAATATTCTTTCTTTTAATGATCTATTTTCTAAATATGTAATATAATTATTTAAAAGAATGATATTATTTTTTAATTCTTGATATTTTAATAATATTATTTGTTTTTGATTTTCTAAATTATCTTTATGTCGTAATAGTGTGTCAAATTTATTTCTAATTTCTTTATTTTCTGATACTATAAGACTTAACAATTCTTTTTCAGTTGATTTATATTCATATATATTATTATCACTATTCTTTTCTATAACTAATATATTTTCACCATTTTCTTTTAGAAAGTTAATTTCATTAGATAATGATATATTTTTTTTTCTTGTTTCTTCTAATTCATTTCTTAATTTAGATATAGTCTTTTGATAGTTTTCTATTTCACGAGCATCAATATATAACATTTTATTCATATAAATATATATATATTCTTATTATACCAAAATATTATTAATTTTTATTTTTCTAATTAAATATTTTCTTTTTTTTTGGATAGATTGTATAATCTATACAAAAATTTAAAATATTATTTAATTTTTTTATGTCTTATTTCATCTTGTTTATTTTCATCATATATAATACTACCTTGCTTAGTTTTTATTAAATATGTTTTTTTATTTGTTATTATATTAATATATTCTTTTTCTATTTCATAATTCATATCTAATGAGTAATAATATGTATTAAATTGTTTTGATATAAATAATAATATGTTTTCCATTTCAAGCCACCCATCTACTTTAATTTGTGTTGGATGAAAATTTGGAGAAGATATCATATATGATGTTAATATTTTATCCATTTTTATTAAAATTTCTATAAAAATAGATAATTCTTTTTCTATATATGGTATAATTGGTTTTTTAATATATTTAGTTATTAAAGGTTTATATTTATTTATATAATTATCATGTGAAAAAGATATTTCTGATTTTAAATTATAATATAGTTTATCAAATTCTAATTGCATATTTATTTTTTATGAAGTTATTTTTTAATCAAATAATGTGTTGTCTGAATCATTATCAATATCGAAATCTGAATCATTTTCAAATGAATTTTCATCTATAACATCATTCATTA
>Ga0256913_10001799_pt1 | contig 10984 bp, 6 predicted proteins | sample Axial_MatmetaG_FD_185970 | JGI IMG/M metagenome (GOLD analysis project Ga0256913, IMG submission 185970) | Deep-sea worm associated microbial mat communities from Axial Seamount, Juan de Fuca Ridge, Pacific Ocean - Axial_Mat | ecosystem: Environmental > Aquatic > Marine > Oceanic > Microbial...
TATTCTCCCTCAAGTTTAACACATACAGGGAATACACGATGTTGATTCTTCAGGATAGCTTCCACCATCTGAGCTGCTGCTGCTCCAGGAGCATACCATGCAGAGGTCCCCATAAGTTTAACAAGCTCACCACCACCTGTCTTTGTTCTTTGAATTATTGCATCAAGTTTATCCTTTTCGATAAGCTCGGTTACAGGGATACCTGCAACTGTGGTGTAACGTGGCAGAGGAACCATAGTATCACCGTGTCCACCCATCAAAACAGCCTGAATATCCTTAGGAGAAACATTCAAAGCCTCTGCCAGGAACGAGCGATAACGTGCAGTATCAAGGATACCTGCCATACCCATAAGTTTGGTCCTTGGCAATTTCGATGTGATATGGGCCTGATAAGTCATAACATCGAGCGGATTGGCAACCACAATGATTATAGCATCCGGACTGTGCTTAACAACATTCTCGGTAACTGCCTTTACTATCTTCGCATTGGTACCGATAAGGTCATCGCGTGACATGCCCGGCTTTCTGGGCATTCCTGATGTAATGACCACAATATCAGAACCTGCAGTTTTTGAATAATCATTTGTTACACCAACTGTACGAGTGTCATAAAGTGTAATAGGTGATTTTTCCCAAATGTCCAAAGCTTTACCTTCAGCAACACCTTCTTTGATGTCAACTAGAACAACTTCATTGGCAACTTCGCGGTATGCCAGAACATCAGCACAGGTAGCACCTACATTACCTGCTCCAACAACTGTTACTTTCATAATAATAAGATCTTTATTAATGTTAATAATACTTGTACGCTTTATACCTCTTATCACAGAAACCATTAAATCTCCGGATTAAAAAGTATTTATTTTAAGTTAACCAAATATACAGATTTTTAATTTCATATGAAGGTAAAAATTAGGTGATTTTTAGCAGTATTTGAAACAAGCATTCTCAGTTGCTGCCTGAAATAACAACATCACCTTCACTGAGACCTGAAGTTATGCGATAGAATTCTTCATTTTCACCACCGATGGCAACAGGCTGTTTTTCCGTCTTCAACCCTGATTTGAGAAGAACATATTTCAATGAATCATTGACAAAGACATAATTTTTAGGCACCATCAGTGCATCTTCCCATGTCCCTGTGATTATTACATTCGTAGTGGTCATTCCCGGTAAAAGTTCCACATGATACTTATCAAGTGTTACTTCAACTTTAAATCCGTTCTGATACTCACCCGGGATTTCCTGTCCGATATTGGCGATCTTTGTAATTTCCCCGGTGAACTCTTTGTCGGGGAATGCATCAACAGTTATTCGCACCTTATCCCCTAAAGATATTTTGGCAATATTCACTTCCTTAACATATATTTCCGACATGAGCGTCGAAAGATCAGGAAGAGTTGCGATCAGAGGGGCCCATCGTCCTACACGCGATCCTGCTCTGATCTTACCGTCATAACTCCTGCCGTAAACTATCATTCCATCGGCCGGAGATTTTATATCCAGCTCACTCCTTAGTTGCAGATAAAGACTTTTACGATGTTCATATTTCTTTATCTTACTCTGATATCTGTCTATTGAAACTTTCAATTTCCTCCTTCTTTGCTCAAGTTCCCTTTTTGACCTTTCGTATGACCTTTTTGCCTGTTCAAGTTCAAGCTTTGCCTGGCGCTGTACTGCTTTTGATTCATAAACAGACTGCTCTACCTTTATCTCTTTGTCAAGCACCAAATCTTTAGCTTTCTGAATTGCATCCCTTGCTGCCGACAATGTAAGACTTGAATCGAGTTTTGCAGTCTCCAGCTTATTGTAATATCCGTCAAGTTTAATATCAACATTTCTCAATTCCTCAACCACATCAGTAGGATCAAGCGTGGCTACATGATCACCTTTTTTCACTATTTTACCCTCTTCCACGATATCCAGTATTTTAAGTGACCATATATCCAGTTCACGTTTAAAGCTAACTTCGGGAACAGTAATATCAAGAGCTTTACGGGCTTTAAGTTCACCTATTTCGGTAATGTAAGTTTCAAATGTCCCTTTCATCACCTTTACACTTTCTCCGTCAGAATCACCGGTTGCCCATGGTTTAAAAACAAACAACAATATCAGCACGATCAGTGCCACGATTATAAATATATATTTCTTTTTAAACTTCATAGCTGATAATTATTGTTCCAGAAGGGAATCAAGTTCGTCAAGCAAAGAATGACCACTCTCAAAATCATAAAGAGTAAGCCTTCGTATATTAAAATACCCTTTCCAGTACTGTGCGAGAGAATTAACGTAATTTCTCCTTGCCTGATCGAGTGAATTACGGGCAGAATTAAGTTTAATGACATCCACCTTATCGATCATGAACCTCTGCTTTGTTACATCGTACCCCATTTGTGCCACAGTGTCTGCCTTGGCCGAGATCCTTACCTGATCATCCTGTACATTGAACTCCATTACCTGAATAATTACCGATTGCTCAAGATCGATACGCTGTTGTCGTACTGAAGCTTCCGTAACATCCCTGTCCGATTTTGCCATCTCGATCTTTCCCCTGCGTTCGCCCCAGTCAAGAAGCGGCATTTGTAAACCGAGCGACACACCTTTTTCATTACCGAAAGGGGAAGAGTAAAGATCTGATATATCCAGGGCCTGCTTGTTAATACCCACATTCGCCTGTACAGTTGCATTCAACCCGCTTGTGGCACGGGTTTCAGCAATACGCCGGTTAGCCTCTAATAATTGTTGCTCGTAACCCAGAAAATCCGGATTATTTTCAAGCACAAATTTCATCACCTCATTTACATCAACCTTAAGTTCGGGAATTTCATCAGGAACGATACAGTTAATAATAACATCCTTGTTCAGCCCGAGCAATGAATTTAGCGATGAGCGTGTTTGCTGAAGCATTATCTTAGCTTTTGTAACAGCAAGGTTGGCATTGAGTAATGTCAGTTCAAGATCGAGCAATTCATCCTGGGTAACAGTACCTATCTCAAACCTTCCTTTTCCCACGCGAAAAAGAGTATCGGCATTACTGTAATTTGTTCTGGCTATCTTAAGGTTGATCTCCGACATTACAACATTGAAAAAAGCATCGGTCACTCTAATCTTCAGACTTTCCATATCAACGAGGAATTCCTTTTTTGCTTTTTCAAATTTCAAAGGTTCGATCTTCGACATCCAACGGAATTTGTTGTAACCGTTCAGCGGCTGGCTGAAATTTATTGTGAACGGAACAGAGGTAAACTCAGCATCACCGTCACCATTTTTTATCATCCGTGCATTTGATTGCAGGCTGACCTTACCTCCCGTAAAAGTGACATTTTGTTCCAGGGTAAGATCAAGGTTGGATGACAGACGCTCAAAAGGAACAAATCTGAAATCACCGGTATTGAAGTCATACTCTGACGAAACCGACTGACTATAGCTTATCGGCGTTGTCCTCAGACGCAGTGCCGGAAGCCGTGTTGCCTTGTAACTCCTGTACTCCCAATATCGGGCAAGATACATATTTTTTGCCCTGAAGCTGTACAACGACTGCTTCTCGGCAAGGTTAATCGCATCAGTCAATGACATCTGTAACATTGTACTTTGTGGCGGCACGTTATCCTGGGCCATCACTGAAAAATAAAAACTGAAAACAAACAATATTAAAACACTTGTTCTGTTCATCTGTACATAACTTTTATTGACGTAACGATTCTACAGGATCCTGACTTGCTGCTCTTTTTGCAGGCAGATATCCGAATACTATCCCTACTGTTGCCGACACACAAAATGCGACAACCACGGAAAAAAACGAAACTATAGTCTTTATATCAGCTGTTATCTGAATAAGATGAGCAAGAAAGATCCCGAGAAAAACTCCGATAATACCTCCAAGCACACTTATCAGGGTAGACTCGGCAAGGAACTGAACAACAATATCCTTTCTTGAGGCCCCTATTGCCTGGCGCGTGCCTATCTCCCTTATCCTTTCCCAAACTGATGCAAGCATGATATTCATAATTCCTATTCCGCCAACAATAAGCGAGATGCCGGCAATTGCACCCAGAACGATATTAAATATCTCATTGGTTTTTTGCTGCTGCTTCAGCAGAAGTTCCGGAACAGTAACCTCAAAATCATAGATATCAGAATGTCTTCTCAAAAGCAGTCGTTTGATAATATTCGCAGTAGCAGCCAGTTGGTCTGTCTCCTTCACCTGAACAATGATCTTGTCGAGTTGATCCTTACGTTCTTTTGCTTTTTCAGGCTTGGCATTTTCGTTCCCTCCGCCAATCATTATTACCATACCACCGCCAACCATGTTATCCATGGCTTCAGGTTTAATTGCCGCCCGGTCCTTAAAACGCAACAATAAGGTTTTAGCCGGAACAATTATTCTGTTATCACTACTGCTTATCCCCATCTCATCGGTGGCCGAAGCTGTAAAATCCCTCTGTTCCACAACACCTATGACCTTCAGCCATACCTTTCCGCATTTTATGTACTGACCTACCGGATCATCCTGATTAAAGAACCTTTTCCTGATGTTAGCACCGATAACACAAACCGGAACACCTTTTTGCGATTGGGCTTCCGTAAACTTTTTCCCCAGTTCCAGTTTCATATTCAGCAGATCGAAATATTCGGGAGAGACTCCTTCAAGCACTACAGGATAACTCTTACCCTCCTTAATGGCATAGTAGCTCATCGATATCACCGGAGTTATCCTGTCTACAGTGGGAATGACCTTTTTTATCGACATAGCATCAAGCAAAGTAAGGCCCGGCGAATATCTTTTTTTCGATGTTTTGTTATCCTCCGTATTCCCGATGCCGGCTTCAGGTGATAAAAGGGACTGGCTGCTCGGGGTCACAATGATGTTGTTGACACCAACAAGCTTTATTTGTTCAAGCACCTCCTGCTGGGCACCTTTACCTATAGCAAGCATACTTATTACGGCAGCAACACCGAACATTATGCCTAAAGCTGTAAGGAATGACTTCATCTTATTTGCCATAATTGCCTCCACAGCTATTACAACATCATGAATGTAACGACGATAAAAGTATAACGGATGCTTAATGTTTTTCATTGCTGTGTTTTTTTCCTCACTTTTATCATTTTCACTTTTGACTGATCGATCCTGACTTTCGGCTTCAGATTTTCTTTTGTGGTCACCTCTTTTTTCAGTTTCTCAATCTCTTCCCGTTTTCTCTTAAGTATCTTTTCGTATATCCCGGCTCCTTCCAAAGGAAGTTTATCGGCATCTTTCGGCTCGCTTAGTAAAAGTCTTTCTCCCATCTTCACTCCATCATCAACAACAGCATAATTCTCGTTTTCGGTGCCAATGTCAACGATCTGTTTGTATATCTTGTCTCCATCCTTCACATAAACGAATTGAAGTGTATCATTGGCAAAAACGGACTCCAGAGGGATGAACAGGACACTATCGAGTATATCGGTTGTAATAATGTTACTTGTAGTCATCGCCGGTCTGAGATCAGGGTCTGAACCATTGATCTTAATTATGACCTCAAATACCTTTGAGTTCCCTCCGGGGAGTACCTGGCCTATGTTTGCAACAGAAATGACCTCACCATCAAAATGCTTTTCAGGAAAAGCATCAATACCAACATCCACATGCTGGCCGGTTTTTATCTTCGAAATATCTATCTCATTAATAAAGGTTTTTGATATCATTGATGTAAGGTCCGGCAATTCAGCTATTTTAGGCATCCACCTGCTGATAGACGATCCTGCTTTTATCTTCTTCCCCATCCTGTCGAAACTGTAAATTACCATTCCGGGCTTGGGGGCTTTTACTTCGAGTTTTTCTATCAGTTTATCCACATCATCCAATCTTCCCTGTGCTGTTTTCACTTCCTCCCAACTTCGGTATACTTTATACTCTCCCTGCTTTTTCTTGATCTCATAACTTCGCCTTTTCTGCTCCATTTCACGCTCGGCCCTTTCAACATCAAGTTTTGCCTGTCTTTTAATCGCAGGAGATTCATAGATCGACTGATTCAATATCAATCTTTTTTCTTCAAGTTGGACCTCTCCATTTAACAGATCGTCACGCAGATTGCTAAGCTCGAGAGTAGTATCAAGCTTGGCATCTTCCCATGCATTGTAGGCCTGTTCCCATGCATCATAATATTTATTACGCTGCTCCTCTACCGCGCTGTAGTCAAGGGTGGCAACCCAGTCGCCTGAATCCACCACAGTCCCTTCATCTACGATACTTATCACTTTTATTTCATAGATACCAAGCCTTCTGCTAGAAATTTCTTTTGGAAGATTTATGGAGACAGAGTTTTCAGCCTTCAGCTGGCCGGTGGAATAAACTACGGAAATAAATTTTCCATACTCTACGGGAACTGTGATCTCTCCTGTGTTGATAATCTTTTTTCTTGTAGCGAAAAAAATCACCAGACCGGCAACGATGATAACTATTCCCCACTTAATAAAAGGGTTTTTAAACATATAGACAGTTTTTCACGAATTCAGGTTCAAGATGTAAAAAAATAACTTGTCTGTTAATGCGAGTATAATTAAACTAATTTTTCCTTAATAGACAAGTCTTTTAACAAAAGATAACTAAATTCTTAGTAGAAAGATGAACTACATCAGTTCTTCAATATCTTTTATCACGATCTTTGCAAGTTCATCAGCCATTTCCAAGGTCTTTGCCTCTGCATAAATTCTGATTATAGGCTCTGTATTCGATCTTCTCAGCTGAACCCATGAATCTTCAAACTCAATTTTAACACCATCAATATCATTGATCTTTTCTTTTGAATACTTCTCCTTAATTGCATCAAGGATAGCATCTACATCAACACCTTCGGAGAGTTGTATCTTATTTTTTGAGATGTAATAATCAGGATACGATGCCCTCAACTCAGAACACTTTTTGCCCGACTTTGCAAGATGAGAAAGGAACAGGCCGATACCAACAAGAGCATCCCTTCCGTAATGGCTTGCAGGATAAATCACTCCACCGTTACCTTCTCCTCCTATCACGGCACCAACCTCTTTCATTTTTGCCACAACATTGACCTCACCCACTGCTGCCGAGAAATACTCTCCGCCATGGGCCTCGGTAACATCCCTTAAAGCACGCGTTGATGACAGGTTAGAGACTGTATTCCCTTTTTTGGTTGAAAGAATATAGTCGGCAACTGCAACAAGGGTATACTCTTCACCGAACATCGACCCGTCCTCATTAATAATTGCCAAACGGTCGACATCAGGATCGACCACAAAACCGACATCTGCACCCTTCTCTTTAATTACCGACGAGATCTCCGTCAAATGTTCAGGAAGCGGCTCGGGGTTATGTGGGAAATCACCCGTAGGATCAGTATAAAGTTCCACAACCTCTTTTACGCCCAAAGCTTTAAGCAATTTTGGCAAAACAATTCCACCCACGGAGTTAACGCAATCCACGGCAACCCTGAACCCTGCTTTTTTTATAGCTTCAACATCCACCATTTCCAGGTCAAGAACATGCCGGACATGAAGATCATCGTAAATATCCTTTTCTTCGACCTTCCCGAGTTCATCAACTTCAGCGAACAGAAAATCCTCCTTTTCAGCTATCGACAGTACTTCTTTCCCATCATCGGCAGTCAGGAATTCACCCTTTCCGTTCAACAGTTTCAATGCATTCCACTGACGAGGATTATGACTTGCAGTAAGAATGATACCTCCGTCAGCCTTTTCATTTACAACGGCAATCTCTGTAGTAGGAGTTGTTGCAAGCCCAATGTTCACAACATCGATACCGATACCCTGCAAGCTGCCAGTCACAATGTTCCTGACCATCTCACCCGATATGCGGGCATCCCTTCCCACCACAACCTTGCACTTCTCGGAGCTACTGTTATTTTTCAACCAGACACCATATGCTGTTGTAAATCTTACAATGTCTAAAGGAGAAAGTCCGTCACCCGGCACTCCTCCTATCGTTCCCCTGATACCTGAAATAGATTTTATTAAAGTCATAATATGTGTAATTTGTTATTTGTCAACAATTAAAAAGCAAACAAAAAAGTGGATTTATTAAAAATAACAATGTATTTTTTATCACCTTTGTAAAAGTAAAAATTTATTGATTGAAAATGGAGAAAAAAAGATACTCATTAAATAAAAATCGTTCTGAAAAGAAGGATTACAAAAGCAGGTCCGGTAGTAAAAAGGTAAAAAGTGACAATAGCAAATCAGGCATCAGGCTCAATCGTTTCATAGCAAATGCAGGAGTGTGCAGTCGACGGGAGGCAGATGAACTTATAAAAAAAGGCGACATAACCGTAAACGGTAAAGTTGTGACCGAAATGGGAACAATTGTTTCTATGCGTGATGACGTAAGATATAAAGGTAAGAAGTTGAATGCCGAAAGGAAAGTATACCTGTTACTGAACAAGCCTAAAGATTACGTCACCACTGTGAGTGACCCTCATGCACGTCATACTGTGATGGAACTTATCCAGGGGGCCTGCGATGAAAGGATCTATCCTGTAGGCCGGCTTGACAGGAACACGACAGGTGTGCTTCTGTTCACTAACGACGGTGATCTTGCAAAAAAACTCACTCACCCAAAACATCTCACAAAAAAGATCTACCATGTATTTCTTGACAAACCTGTCACTAAAGAACACATGAAAGAAATAGCTGAAGGTATTAAACTTGATGACGGACTGATCGCTGCCGATGCAATCAGTTATGTTGAAAAGACAGATAAAAAGCAGGTTGGCATCGAGATCCATTCAGGGAAAAACCGCATAGTCCGAAGGATATTTGAGCATTTTGGTTATGAGATTGTTAAACTTGACAGGGTTTACTTCGCAGGATTGACAAAAAAAGGCACATCACGCGGAAAATGGAGAATGCTGAATACAAACGAGGTGTCAAGACTTAAAGCCGGCTTCTGGAAATAATCTTTTATGGGGATATTATTCGAAAGAATATCAATTGACGGGGACACTCTTTTTCACAACAAAAGAGTTGCCCTGCTCATATTTTTAAGTTTCATTTTTGTCTCTGTTTCGTCCCAGACTTTTAACGGGAAAGTAGTTGATGCCGTCACAAAAAAACCTGTTCCGTTCACGAACATTTCATTCGGCGACGGTAAAACAGGTACAATATCAGACCTGAACGGTGAATTCAAAGCATCAGTTACAGAACTTAAGAATCCAATAGTGTTCAGCTGTGTAGGATATAAAAAGAAAAAAACCGACATTGTTTCCCTGATGGAATCCCCCGTCATCGAACTCGAGCCGGAAGTTGTCAGATTAAAAAGTATTGATGTTTATCCGGGAGAGAATCCTGCACTGACTATCATGAAAAAGGTTGTGGAAAACAAGAACAAAAACAATCCTGACCTTACCACTGACTACTCATGTATCCTGTACCATAAACTGAATTTCACATACGACATCCCCGATACTGTTGATCTTACAACAAATCCTGAGCTAAAGAACCTTAAACAATTCTCCGATAACTCCTACCTGCTTCTTATGGAATCCGTTTCGGAAAAGAAGCATCTAAGACCTGACAAAACGAACGAAAGGCTGATCTCGGGAAGAGTGAGCGGGTTCAAAGACCCTGCATTGTCGTACCTAACAGCCCAACTCCAGCCTTTTACTTTTTACAGTAAGTATATCCGTCTTCTCGACATGGAATACCTTAACCCTGTTTCCGATCAGGGTCTCAGATTCTATACATTCATTTTAACCGACACATTGATCAACCTGCAAAACGATACTATATTTTATATAAAATTCATGCCTAAAAAAGGTAAGAACTTCAACGGTCTAGAAGGTGCTTTACACATCCATCAACCCGACTGGGCAATAAAAACGGTTTCGGTTGAGTCCGTTTCCTCCGACAATTCAAACATTTTAAAGATACGCCAGAACTACCGTCTGATTGATAACACGGTATGGTTCCCGTTCCAGATGGAGAGTAACCTTACAATTAAAAACATCAAAACTTCGAAACAAAAAGGGATCAGTTTCCCGATAGTCGCTTCCGGCAAAAGTTACGTGACGGCCGTAAATTTAAACCCAAAGATCACCGCCCGTGATTTTAACAATGTAACTTTCAAAGATGATATGAGTTCAAGCAACTCTGTTCCGATGAGTGATTTCAGATATTCGCCTCTTACGCATAAGGACTCTGTTACATATTTTCTCATCGACAGCATTGGCCGCACTAAACATCTTGATAAACTCATTACATTTCAAAAAGCTGCGGTAAAAGGGAACATCCCGTGGGGCATTTTTGATATAGATTACAGAAAATTCCTTGATTACAACTCTTATGAAGGTTTCAAGCTTGGCATCGGCCTTTGGACCAACAAAAGGCTGTCGGAATATTTTTCGTTCGGCGGTTACTACACCTATGCATTCAAGATCGACAAATCAAATTTCGGGGCGGGTTTTGATATCACACCATGGAAAGATCCTGATGCCAAATTCTCTTTTTATTACAAAGATGATGTTTTTGCTACAGGTACATTCTCTTTTCTTGATGCATACAAGATCAGATCACCGGAATCGTTCCAGCGTTTCCTGTTCGAAACCATGGACAACACAAAGGAATACACTGTTAATGCCAGATTCCGTTTCCTAAAATATTTCAAAGCCGGACTAGGGTTTAAGCATGCGTCTGTAACACCACAAAAAGAGTACAGATTCGCAATGAATCCCGATACTGTGGCAGCGTTCGACACAAAAGAGTATTCTGTAAAACTGAAATGGATCAACAAAGAAACTTTTTCGGACACGCCTTTTGGAAGAGTCTCCGACAATTCAGCATGGCCTAAGGTTTGGTTCAATTTCACTTACGGAGCAGGGAATGATCAGGGCAAATTTACTTATCAGAAATACGAAACTCAGATACACAAGGACTTTAAATTAAATCCTGCAAACATATCAACAATAAGAATAAAAGCCGGAAGGATAACCGGAGATGTACCTCTGACACTACT
>Ga0256913_10001800_pt1 | contig 10979 bp, 12 predicted proteins | sample Axial_MatmetaG_FD_185970 | JGI IMG/M metagenome (GOLD analysis project Ga0256913, IMG submission 185970) | Deep-sea worm associated microbial mat communities from Axial Seamount, Juan de Fuca Ridge, Pacific Ocean - Axial_Mat | ecosystem: Environmental > Aquatic > Marine > Oceanic > Microbial...
GCGATATGGTAGTAGCTGGTGTATTGCTACTTTTTTCTGTCATAATACCACTTCTAAAAACTCTATCTATGATGTTTGTATCTCTGTTTGAATACAGCTCTTTTGCACACTCTGTGATTAAGTTTTTCAAACATCTAGGTAAATGGTCTATGGTAGATGTCTTTGTGGTATCTACATTTTTAGTGTATCTTAGCACCAACAGTGGAGATATCACACGCTCAGAGATAGAGATAGGGATATACTTTTTCTTAGCTTATGTGATAGTATCGATGCTAGTCTCTTTAGCAGCTGATAAGATGTTGCATAATGTCAAGTCTAATGCATAATAGTCTTTATATTTCTCGCTTGTATAATATTAGATAAAAATAAATTTGATTTTGAAAGGCTTTTGATGAAGATTTTGTTAGCACCTAGTGAAACAAAAAATAGCGGAGGTAATGGCAGTTTTGCAATAAATGAGCTTAGTTTTGATACTTTGAATCAAACAAGAGAGTTAATGATAGATAAATATAATGCTATAGTATCAAGTAACGATTTAGTAAAAATACAAAAAATATTTGGACTAAAAAAAGAAAAAGATATAAAAACTTATCTTTGTAGTATAAACAATGCCTCTACTCTTAAAGCTATACTAAGATATACTGGTGTTGTTTTTGATTACCTTGGATATCAAAAGCTAGATATCAATGCACAACAGTATATAGATGAAAATGTCATAATCTTTTCAAATCTATTTGGAATATTAAAGGCTAAAGACTTGATACCAAATTATAGGCTAAAACAGGGTGAAAATTTAGATGAGATAAAAATAGATCTACTATATAAACCTATCATTACTAAACTACTTGATCAATATTTGGCAAATGAAGAGATTTTAGATATAAGAGCAACCTATTATAACAAATTTTATAAACCATCTCAACCATACACAACACTAAAATTCCTCAAAGATGGCAAAGTAGTAAGCCACTGGGCAAAAGCATATCGTGGTATGGTCTTAAAAGAGTTAGCAAAAAATCAAATAGCTACTATAGATGAGTTTATGAGATTAAATATAGATGGATTATCAATTTTAGAAGTACAACAGAGCAAAAATAAAACTGAGATTGTTTATGAAATCTGCTAGTATCCTAGCAGACTTTTGATATACTCTTGAGCTTGTGGATCTGTTGCAATATATACTAAACCTGCGATAATCATTATAGTAAGTATTGCAAAAACGATTTTGATTATAGAGTATGGTCTCTCACCCGATACCTGACCTGTTTGAGCATTGATAGCATAATCATACTCTTTATCATTCCACACAAATGATGCACTCCATATAGGGTATAGATTGTTTTGAAATTTGGTATCTTGGTAGTGCATTTTTATGGAGTGGATTTGCTGTTCATCTCCACCAATATCTGCTAATATCTTTCTTCTAATATATGGTGCTATCTTTTGTTTGATATCTTTAAATCCTTGTTGCAAACTTGAACTATATTCTTGTGCCAAAAAGCCTGATAAATATCTATCATCAAAAGCTTTGATACCATTTGACTCCCAAGGTGAGATATCTTCAACTATAGGCTTATCTACAAACGATGATGCACAAGCTGTAATATCATGGAAGCTATTGTGTACAACTCCACTAACTGGTGTCCATCTTATGCGTCTTTCTTGCACTTGAACAACTCTACGATTGCCATTTTGGTCTGTGATAGTTTTATCGACTGTTACATAGTATGCATCACCTCTAGCACCACTATAAGAAGTTGTAGTATCTGTATCAAAACTCCAATGTGGGATATACTCTCCTGTTAGCTTATTATCACCATCTAAGTATTTGGTAAACTTTGTAGGTGCAAACCATAAAGACCCAACCCATTTTTTGAACAGTTTTTGTGCTTCTTTGTGTGTGATAGCAAAAGGGATGATGCCATCTATGGGTATAGGATTTATGCTAGGTGTGAGAGTTGGTGTTTTACAGTATGGACAGGTTGAAGCTATCATATATGGACTATTTTCAAAACTAGCACCACATTTTTTGCAAGATATCTCTTTGGTATCTATCTTATTGGGTGATGATTTGATATCTAAAGAGAATGGATGTTTATTGGTATCGGTACTTGAGTTTATATCGGTTTGAGTTTTACAAAAATCACACTCAAGCTTACCTAACTTGGGACTAAAACTCTGTGCTGCCCCACAAGAGGGACAATTATAGTATGTGCTTGTAAACTTCATGGCTATTGCGGAGGTAGTGGTGGTGGAGTCTGTGTAAAGTATGTTGAAAGCACCTCTTTTGCCTTAGCCCAATTTGCCATACCTTGAGTCCACACAAGTGTATCTTGGGTAATTTTACCTCCATCTATAAAAGATTGGATTTGAGTAAGCGAATATGGACCTTGTTGGGTACCATCAAGTGCGACATAGTATTGAGCTACTTGATTTGGTAGTGGTGGTGGGGTAGCATTGGATGTATTGGTGTTTTTTTGCATACCGTTTGCCATCTGTTGTGCCATAGCCATCCCCATAGCCATACCAGCCATATCACTCATAGATGAGTTTTGATTGTCAAATGCATTTGCACTTTTGTACTTGAGATGTTCATCAAGATTACCTGTAATTGCTCTGCTTGTTCTTGTATCTAGTGCCTTTTCCACCTCTGGTGGTAGTGAAATATTCTCAACCAATATTCTAGTAAGCTCTAATCCATACTCTGCAAAATATGGCTTCATATGGTCGTTTAGATAGTTGCCAAACAGTTCATAATCTCTAGCCATATCTAGTGCTGGAGTTTCACTTTGAGCCAAGATAGTGGCAAATTTGCTTAATATTAGATTGGTTAGTTGAGACTCTATCTCATCAGTTGTAAACTCACCATCTGTTCCTACAATCTCAAGCATAAATGTTTTAGGATCGCTTATTTTGATCTCATATGTACCAAAAGCACGAAGTCTCACCATAGCAAACTCTGGGTCTCTAAGCATTATAGGGTTTTTGGTACCCCACTTGAGGTCTGTAAATCTTTTGGTACTTACAAAATATACTTCAGCCTTAAATGGTGAATTGAACCCATGATCCCAATGTTGCAACTTGGTCAAAATAGGTAAGTTTTTTGTTTCCAACTCATAGATACCTGGCATCAAGATATCTGCAATCTCACCTTCATTGACAAATATAGCTACTTGAGACTCTCTTACTGTCAATTTTGCTCCATATTTTATCTCATTGCCTTGACGATTAAATCTATACACCATCGTATCATGTGTATCATCAATCCACTCAATGACATCTATAAATTCTCCACTTATCCAATCAAACAGTCCCATATCACTCTCCTTGTGTAGTTTGTTCTGCTAGTGGTAGTTGCTCCATTTTTGCTTTGGTTGAGAGCAAAGCATCTTTTAGCTTTTTCTCTGTTTCATTCAACTCTTGCAAGGCTTTTGCTCTAGCCTCTTTACCTTCATTGGCAATTTTTAAAGAATCATTGAGAGTATCTATAAATGTTTGGTTTGCTTTTTTGATGCTTTCTATATCAAATATACCTCTTTCCATCTGTCGTCTTACCTCAGCATTTGCTTCTCTTAAGCCTTCTGCATTTCTCTCTAACAATTCATTAGTCAAATCCGCTGCTGCTTTTGTAGCAAGTGCTGCATCGTGGCTTCTAAAGATAGCTACAGTTTGAGCCAATTGGTTTCTCCATAGTGGTACCGTATTGACTAGCGTTGATGTGATTTTAGAGATGAGAGATTTATTGTTTTCTTGGATAAGTCTGATGCTTGGTAGTGATTGCATAGTAACTTGTCTTGATAGTCTCAAATCATGCACTCTTCTTTCCAACTCATCTCTATAGCCTCTTATCTCTTTGAGTTCTTGGATTGCCATCATATCATCATTGGATTCTTGAACCTTCTTTTCATACTCAGGGATGATTTTTTCATTTAACTCTTTGAGTTTTAGCTCTCCTGCTTGTATATATATCTCTAACACCCTAAAATATTCAAGATTTGCTTCATATAACTTATCTAGTGATACTATATCTTTTAGTAGTTTGCTTTTGTGCTTTTCTAAATCATTGGATATCAAATCAATCTGATCTCTTACTTCTTCATACTCTTGTATAAATTTGACTACTGGTTTTGTTGCACCAAGTAGTTTTTGCCACCAAGATAGTTTTTGATTAGGATCAAATTTATCCATATCAAAACCTCTGATTGATGCTACCATCTCATTGAGTGCAGCCCCCGCTGAGCCTAATTCATTATTTTGCACTCCGTCAATCATTCGATTTGATATCTCATCTAGCTTCTCTTGTGCTTTTGCACCAAAATAGATAATACTTGTTCTATCTTTGAGATCCAATTCACTCAATGCACTATCTAGCAACTCTTTTTCATCATCTATCACTTGAGGTATATTTTCGCTCTGCTCTTGTATAGTAGTCTTTACCAACTCTTTTGTTTTTATTTCCATTCTTCTTCCTCTTATTGATTTATTTGTGTCTTTAGGGTATCGATATTGACATCCAAATCAAATTGATTATTATTGTTGAGTCTATTGAGTTCTTTGTCAAATTTGGCTTGAATATCATCAAACAACTCTTCTAATCTTGTATATGTTTCATCGGAGATATCATCACTTTTTAATTGAGTATAAGAGGTAATGATATCTTTGATACCATCAAGATAAACCATCAAAAATTTTCTAGCTACTCTTATATCTTTTGGGTCTTTTTGGAGTGTCAATATTATTTCATTGGATTGCTCTATTGTACTTTGTATTTTAGTTCTTAGTGTGTAGTTCTTTATCAAATCTAGCTTATTGGAGATATACTCTACTTTGCTATTTGCCTCTTGGATAGTTTGCAATACAAACTCATCTGAAATATCCTTCAAGTTTGAAAGCTTGTCTGCTTTGGGGTCAAAACCATAATACAGATAATACCCAACAACAGAAATAATAGCAGCAAATATAGATTCTATCAAACCTTTGTGAGATATAATCAAAGATGAATAAGCAACAACTCCTCCAAGCAATAGGCTTGAGAGCATCTTATAAGGTATCTTAGGTGCTTTTGCCAATATGCTTTGGTGATATTTTGCTTCATTGGCAAAACCAATATTACTTAGATATAAAACCAACATATACATAAGCATAGCAACAAGATTTAAAACAAAAGCCTTTATATCCATAGCCCCTAGTGCCACAATCACACTCAAAATAAAAGGCAATGCAAATATATATAGCAAATATGGTTTAAATAGGATTTTACTTAAACTATTTGGATTGTATCGTTTTACTGCCATCTTAGCCCCTAAATATCTCTATAAGGGGATAAAATGATGCATATCCGATAGAAAATACCAAAAAGAAAAATCCCAATATTTTTTGTAAAGATTTTGGTACCATTTGACCCTTTTTTGTTTCGATTTTTCTATTTTAGCATTTTTATTGTGAAAGATTTGTGAATTATATCACCATATTGACATCAGGATGGTCTTGAAAACATTTAAAAATTCTATCTCTCTCTTCTTGGCTTGATACTTCACAACTAGCGTTATAGCTATGAAACTTGCCACCTTTTGAAGTATTGCCACTACTACAAAGATGCTCTTTATCTTTCAAAACCTCTTTGATACAAGCTTCAAGTTTATCTTTATCTTTTCCTATGATTTTAAAACCCCAATTGGTTGGATATGTAATTTGTGGTTTTTTTGTTGTATTTTTATCTAGTATCATAAATAACCTCCTTATCTATTGAAATCTCCAGATTTTCCACCACTTTTATGTTCAAGCTGAATATCTCTAATAACCATACCTTTATCTATAGCTTTTAGCATATCATATATAGTTAGCAATCCTACACTAACACCTGTGAGTGCTTCCATCTCTACGCCAGTTTTTCCTGTGAGTTTGGCTTGTACTGTTAGTTTAAATCCTGGTACTTGAGGAAGCTCTTCTATATCTGTTTTGAGAGATGTTAACATCAGAGGATGACACATAGGAATCAAACTGCTTGTTTGTTTAGCCCCTTGGATAGCTGCTATCACTGCTGTTTGAAGCACTGGACCTTTTTTGGTTTGGTTGTTTACCACCGCTTCAAAAGCTTCAGGGGTTACTTCTATAATCCCACTAGCAATTGCAACTCTTGTTGTATCATCTTTATTGGATACATCTACCATTTTTGGTTTATTTTGTTCATCTAAATGTGTCAAATTCATATTTGTGCCTAATTGTAAATTATTTCTCATATTGTAGCATAAAAAGCCATTTGCTGCAATAATGACGAAAAAACTTCAAAGATGACGATTTTATTATAAAAATAATTTAATTTTAACATCAACAGTGATATGATAACGCAAATGATAAAGGAGAAGCATGAATTATGCATACATAAGACAAATGCCAGATGCCAAAAGCATATCGCAACAGCAAAAAAGTATTCTCTCTTTTTCATTGACTCAAGATTTGGAAATACAAAAGGAGGTTGTAGAGTACTCAAGTAAAAATCATCCATTAGAAGAGCGAAAACAGTTCGAAGAGTTTATGCGTTCACTTGAAGATGGTAGTAAAATCTTTGTAGATACACTAGCTGTTTTGAGTAATCACGCTGAGGAGTTGATCAAAATCATCAACTGTATGCTAAGTCGCAAAAGTGATTTGTATGTAGCTAGTAGCCGAACTCTTATCAACAGAGATACAACAGCAGTAGAGATTTTCCCACTGCTAAATGCTCTCAGAGAGGCTCAAAAAGCCAAACCAAATCAAATCGGACGACCAAAAGGAAGCAGGTCTCATTCAAAGTTTGATATATATCGTGCAGAAATCATATCTTTGCTCAAACAAGGTATGAATGTCAGTGCGATAGCTAGAGAGCTAGGAGTGAGTCGAAGCTCTTTGAAAGATTATATAGAGTCAAGAGGGATCAAAGAATTAGTCGAAGGGTCGTGGCTAGAGGTAGTACCAAACGAAGATATCATCGATATAGATAGTACTATCTTAGTGTGTCCACTAGAAAAACAAAATCAAGAACAAAGGATTCAAGATGCAAGAGAATGAACAAACAGAAAAAAAGCCTCAAAAAAATCAGGCAAAAGAGTACCTAAAAGGTCATATTGACTATAGAATCAAAAGATATTGGGCATATATATTAGCTACTATTGTAGCTTTGGTTATGCCTTGGATTACAATCAATGGCAATCATCTATTTTTGTTAAGTTTTGACCAGAAAAAACTTCACTTAGCAGGTGTGGCATTTGATATGCAAGAGTTATATTTGATGCCATTTTTATTGATGCTCCTATTTTTGGGGATTTTTGCAGTTACTGCTGTTGGTGGTAGAGCATGGTGTGCTTGGGCATGTCCACAAACTATATTTAGAGTTATCTATAGAGATTTGATAGAGACTAAGCTTTTGGGTCTTAGAAAAAGAATCAAAAACAAACAAAAAGAGCCAGATTACTCAAAACCAGAAAACCAAGTCAAAAGGTTGATTGCTATTGCTATATGGTCGATACTATCTATCATAGCTGCTGCTGATTTTATGTGGTATTTTATTCCGCCTGAAGATTTTTTCAAATATATCCAAAATCCAGGTGAACATATGATTTTGGTAGGATTTGTTATAGGCTTAGCACTATTTTTGATAGCAGATATTGTATTTATCAAAGAAGATTTTTGTGTATATATCTGTCCATATAGCCGTGTTCAATCTGTACTTTATGATGATGATACATTGATGGCGATATATGACCCACATCGTGGTGGTACTATATATGAAGGACACGGACCAAATAGACATAAACTTTACAATAAAAGAAAAGAGTTACTAGAAGCTCAGCCAGATGCTGAGTGTACTATGTGTGAGAGTTGTGTTACAGTATGTCCTACTCATATAGATATCCGTAAAGGTTTACAGCTAGAGTGTATCAACTGTTTAGAGTGTGTGGATGCTTGTACACATGTTATGGGTGCATTAGGTAAACCTAGCCTTGTTAGGTGGTCAAGTGTTAGAGAGACAGAGAAACAAGAAGGTAAAACAAAAATCTTTAGACCAAAAGTTATTGCTTATTTTACAGTATTGACACTTGTTCTTGTATCTCTCTTTGCTATGGGTAGCAAAAAAGAGCATATGTTATTAAATATCAACAAAACAACTAGACTTTACAAAATATTGCCTCATGGTGTAGTTGAAAATGATTATCTATTCTTATTTGCCAATACAGATAGCAAAAGACATAAATACTATTTTGAAATAGTAAACAATGACAAGCTAGAGATAGTAAGACCAAAAGAGCCATTTGGTATAGCACCAGGCAAAAAGCGTAAAAAAGTTGTAGTTCTTAGAACACATGAAAAACTAGCTGATAGCACTAGAAAAGATGTTCCAATTCCAATTACAATTAGAGCTTATGCAGTAGATGACAAAGAGAAAATTGTTGTTGAGAGAAATACAGTATTTGTATATCCTAGAGCAGATCAGCTCAAAAAATAAGGAGAGCAAGATATGGCAAAAGTATTAGTACTTGGTGGTGGATTTGCTGGAGTTGAGTCTGCCATCTTTCTAAGAGAACAAAACTTAGATGTTACTCTTGTAAGCGATAGAGACTATTTTTATATCTATCCTACATCTATTTGGATACCAACAGGTGATGCAACGACTGAAGATGTGAGTGTACCACTTAGTGATTTGGCATTTAAGCACGGTTTTGAAGTGATAGTTGATGAAGTAACTAGTTTTGAAGCCAAAGATAAAAAAGTAACACTGAAAAGTGGAAGAGTGCTTGATGAGTATGAATTTATCGTAGTAGCATTAGGACAAGATAAGATATATATTGAGGGTATGGAGCATACCTTATCAATCTGTGGCAAACCACAAGAGGCTGTAGAGCTTCACGAGAGATTGATGGAGTTGGTCCAAAAAGGAAGTGGGAAAATTGCCATGGGATTTGGTGGCAATCCAAAAGATAGCTCAGCAGTCAGAGGTGGACCTGCTTTTGAGGTACTCTTTAATGTACACAATTTTCTCAAGAAAAAAGGTCTTAGAGACAAGTTTGAACTTACATTTTTTGCTCCTATGGCAAAGCCTGGGCAAAAGATGGGAGAAAAAGCTCTTGTGATGATGGACAAGATGTTTGGAATGACCGATATCAAGAAAAAAGTAGGTTCTAAAATAGTGTCATTTGATGCTGATGGTATCAACTTTGAAGATGGAGAAAAAATAGAATCAGACTTGACTATGTTCATCTCAGCAGGAACAGGACACAAAATACTCAAAGAATCAGGTATGCCACTAAGCGAAGCTGGATTTGTAGAGACAAACTACTACAATGAAGTAGAAGGATTTGATGGTATCTATGTCATTGGTGATAGTGCTGCTTTGATGGGACCAGATTGGAAAGCCAAGCAAGGACATGTAGCCGAAGTGATGGCAAGAAATGTAGCATACAATATCTTCCAAAAAAGTCAAGGCATTGACTCTAAAAAAAGCTATGAGGGACATCTCAATATACTATGTGTTATGGATACAGGTGATGGTGCAGCATTTGTGTATAGAGATGACAAAAGAGGCAGTATGATACCACTACCTTTTGTAGGTCATTGGCTCAAAAAATGTTGGGGATGGTACTGCTGCAACTCCAAACTCTGCAAAATCCCAAGAATCCCTGGGATGTGAGACGCGTCATAAACGACACCTGCGTGTCGTTTATAGCGTCGAAACCGAAGGTGATGTCTCGAAGAGACCACCGAAGGTAACGCGTCCACAACACCTGCGTGTCGATTTTAGCCACGAAGGTCGCGAATAGCGTCGAAACCCATCCACCCACATTCATTTCAAGACTTTTTCAACAAAAAAGACTACAATTTCAAAAAACTTATCAAAGGAAAAAAATGAAACAGATAACACTAATGGAAAAATACCCAGTATTTACAATCCAAATCAACAAAGATGAGACTACATACAAAAGCGTAGATGAGATTATAGAGTACCTAAGAGACAAAATCTCTAACCATCCAGTTGCAGTTGAGATAGGACTATTTGACCACTATACTCACACCAGCAGTCTTGAAGTAGGTACAATAGCACCAGAGATCAAAGATGCCAAAAACTTAGTATTTTGTTTTGGAAAAGCTTTGCCAAAACCAGAAGTAATGGCAGTAAGACCAAGATCATTTGGCGTAGCTGATATAGGTGATAGCTTCGTAGTAAGTTTCCTAGAAGCTCCAAACCCAGAGGGTAACGCAGCTATGGAAGAGTGGGCGAAAGCTATAGTAAAAGCATAATAATACTCTAACTCCATATCACTTGATATGGAGGAATAAGTACTTTAAAAAGTCAAACATTTTTTTACTGCTGTTTTTAAAGTTTTGAAATAGTTGGCAAATAGCTCATCATCCATACTTTCAAAAGGATAATTTACAAATAAAAATATCTCTTCATCATCTCTTAAAATTTTTTCTAAAGCTTTTTTATTTTGTGTTTCATAATCTTTTAAAAGCGATGGGTTGTTTTCATACACTATTTGCAAAAGCCAACTTAAGTCATCACTATTTTGTAAAAAAAATCTAAAAATTTCTGAAACATCTTTTTCTTTATTTGCTACTTTATAAACTGTAACTTTTCTATCACTAAACTCTTTTTGCACCTTTTGTGTTAAAACTATATGCGAATAAAGTGAGTAAATATCTTCAAGATATCTTCTAAGAGTTCGTTCATTTACATCTAACTCACTTTGAAGTCTTGGATTTTGTGGGTAAAGTTCTTCACCATTTGCTAACTTTTCAAGGAGAAGATATATATGGTTGATTTTTTTATTTATCACAATTTTTTCAAGAAAACCCCGTTCTCTAAGACGGGGATGAATTCACGGTAATTCAAGTTTAACAAATTTTTAACATTAAACAGTATAATACAGTTATGAAAAGATTATTAGAAGAGTTTCGGAAATTACCAGATTACAGAAAAAATAAGGTAGCCTACACAAATCCAG
>Ga0256913_10001801_pt1 | contig 10978 bp, 2 predicted proteins | sample Axial_MatmetaG_FD_185970 | JGI IMG/M metagenome (GOLD analysis project Ga0256913, IMG submission 185970) | Deep-sea worm associated microbial mat communities from Axial Seamount, Juan de Fuca Ridge, Pacific Ocean - Axial_Mat | ecosystem: Environmental > Aquatic > Marine > Oceanic > Microbial...
AAACGTATGAAATACAGCCCTTTGGATAATGTTTCCAAATGGATGGATTTCCTTAATGACGAATAACCGTGTAAATGTTCAGTGTAAACCGATTTACCCATTGTGTTAATTATTTCCAATTTATAATTATCCGATTGGGTTTTGTTATTGGTAATTTCAACTTCAAAAGCTCCTTTGTTCGGATTGGGAATAATCATCATTGTTATCGTATTGTTTTTTGATGCGATAAATCCTGTATTCGGTGCCATTGTGGTGTTTACATGGTTCGAACGGGATGTATTATAATTTGTTTTTGCCTTTGTAAATACCGAATCGGGATAACAAGGATGAGGTGACACAACTTCTATTTGATAATAAACCTTTCCTGCCGGCGGATTCAAATCCGTATAAGAATTGAGAGTGCTTTGAATTTGTGTCAAAGGTTGCATGGCGGTACTGTCATAACCGCGATATATTCTGTAAGACCCGAAATTAAATCCTTTGTAATGGCTCCAAATCAGATTCCAGCTTCCGTTGAGTCCGGCATTGATGCTAAGATGAATGGTTTTATGATAATCGGAAGGCGGAGTTTCCATGCCGCAGGTGTCTATGGCTGTGATTTTATATCTGTAGGCTTTTTGCATTGGATTAGAACCTGCATCAAGGAAATACCCCGGGTCGTTAAATCCTTTTGAACCGATTAAATTGTAAACACCGGCCACCGAACTTTCGCGATAAATCCTGAAACTGTCTATCAGCGGGTTGGCGTGTCGTTCCCATACAATAAAATTGGAATTGGTGGAGCTGTCAACACCGACTATACATATTTGAGGTGTGTTTAGTAATGAAGCGTTTATTACAAAAGGAGCGGAAACCGTTTGACAGCCGTTTATGTCGGTTGCCGTGACGGTATAATTGCCGGAGTTTTTAATATAAACCGATGGAGTTGTCATACCGTTAGACCATAGATAACTGTTGAAGGATGTGGTAACATACAATTCCATGCTGTCGTTTGTACAGGGCATAATGTTGCCGTTGGAATTTATTACCGGCGTAATCGTATTGTAAAGTGATAACGAGAATGGCAACGAGAATCTGCTACAGGCCGTATCCGATACCATTACTTGATAATTTCCCGTTTGTTTTGCCCAGAACTCGGTTGTGTCGGCTCCCGGAATAAGCACGCCGTCTTTCAACCATTGGTAAGTCGCTCCCTGATTGGCGGCAGCCGTGAGAAGAATGGAGTCACCCGGACAAATGGATTTGGGACCGCCGGGTGTAATGGCTGCCGTGAGAGTACACGGGTTTGCATTTCCACCCTGACAACTTATATAATTTTGCTTAACAAGTGTATCATAACATCCTGTGTTGATGTTTTGTGCAACCACACCAACGGTATATGTTCCGTCGTATGAGTATTGGTGAACCGGATTGGCTACCGTATAACTGCTGCCGTCACCCATCGACCACATCCAATAATAACTGTTGGTGTCATTTGTATTGTTGGTTATATTAACAATGAACGGAGGCAGCGTAAAATTGGTTTGATTCGCCGAGAAGGCCAGATTAAAATCAGTTGTGTTTACCGTAATTGTTACCGAATCCGAGATGCTTTGACAACCTAAGACAGTATTTGTAACTTTTACCTGATAATTACCGGCTTGCGTTGCAGTATAATATGCACTTGTGTCGTTAAGAGATTGCCCGTCTTTAAACCAATTGTACGAAAGATTAGCTCCTGCATTGGGGTATAGAGTTACACTTCCTCCGTCGCAGAATGTTGTGGGTCCCAATGCCGTGATTTTTGCGGGTGTTGTTATTATGTTTATATTTTTTTGTGTTTCGGGTGATGAACAACCCCATTTTGTTACTGTTAGCTTGACTGTTTTTATGCTGTCGGTATTCCATATGATTCCGTAAGGTCCGGCTCCCGACCCCGAAGCTATCGTTCCTCCGTCGAAATACCAGTTATATGCGGATGATGAATCCGGAGTACCCGACAGATTAACCGTGACAATATCATTTTTACAAGCAGTTGCCGGCATTGTAAAACTGCTGTATAGCTGTGGATAAACCGTAGCAGTTATCTGATTTGATATTGCCGAGCATCCGTAGTTGTTTGTAACTTTAACGTAGTAAACGCCTGACTGTAAAGCGTTAAAATATGCGGAGGTGTCACCGGGAGATGTCAGCAAACCCGTGGTGTCGAACCAACGGAATGAATATCCCGGGCCGTTGTTGGCAAATATCAAAACGCTGTCGCCGTGGCAGGCTGTGTTTCCGCTAACGGCAGTAGCCATAGCTATGGCATCCATCACGTTGATATAGTTGCTGTAGGTCTGCGACGAACAACCGCTGTCGGTTACCGATAGCGTTAACGCCTTGATGCCGGCAGTGTCCCAACGTACTGTCAAAGGTCCGGCTCCCGTACCTGACAGAAGCGTACCGCCGTCGAAATACCAGTTGAATATTGCATTACTCGATACATTTCCATTATAAGCAACTGCAACGGAATCTCCTTTGCAACTGCTGCCCGGAAGGCTAAACTGTGCCGGTGGCGTGCCGACAACCCTGATGGTTGCAGTAGCGCTGTTTGAGCATCCGTGAATATCCGTAAAATTATAGATGATATTATGCAGCCCTTTGCCTGCAACGGGAGGATAGAAAAGCCCGTTCCCGCCGTTTACCGCATTTCCCGAATAACTGCCTCCCGAAGGACTGCCGCCGGTGAGTATCAGCTGACTTTGGCTTTCACAAATATCCTGAAAATTAGCAAGAGTGACAACGGGTAACGGATTAACCGTAACCGTAATAGTATCGGAACCCGTGCATCCGTTGCCATCGGTATAATCATAATATACCTGCGTGGTTCCTGTTGCCGCCGAATCAGGATAAAAAATATTCCCGTAAACGCCGATTCCTCCGAAATTGCCGCCGGACGGCATTGCTGTCAAGCTCAAAGTCGTACCGTCTTTACATAAACTCTGTCCTGAAGGGGTTGTAAAATATACTGCAGGTGAAGTGTTTACCACGGTTGTTACGGTGTCTTTATTAACACAGCCGTTGGCATCGGAATATGAATAAATAATAGTTGTTATGCCTGATGGTGCTGCTGCCGGACTGAAAATATTACCACTTACTCCATTTCCTGTAAATGTACCGCCCGTGGGGGTTGCCGTTAAGCTTATGTCGGCATCACCGGAACAATACGAAGTGTTTAAAACCGATGTGATATTTACCTGTGGTGCCGCTACCGTAGTGGTGATTACCGTGTCGCTGTTTGAACAGCTATGTGAGTCGGTGTATTGGTAAACAATGGTGTCGGCTCCGTGGGCAGCTGCCGAGGGATTAAAAATGTTTCCCGAAACTCCGCTGCCGGAGAAATTCCCCGCTGAAGGATAACCGAACAACTGGACGGCAGCTTCGTTATCGCAGTACAAAGTATCAACGGGTGAAACTATTGCTACGACAGGATTTGCATAAACGGTAACCGTCGAAGTGTCGGAATTGGTACAGTTGTTTTGGTCGGTGTATGAATATGTGATTAAGTGTGTTCCGGCTCCGGCCGTGGCAGGATCGAAAATATTACCGCTGATGATTCCTGTTCCTGAAAGTATTCCTCCGGTGGGGGATAGTATAGCTGTAACGCTCGCATCACCACTGCAATATGCCGGGTTTAATCCTGCCAATGATACCGTAGGCAGATTGTTGACATTAATCTGGACAATGCTCCCCGGTGAAAACTGACAACCGAGGCTGTCGGTAACGGATATCAGTTGAAATTGTGTGGTGGTTTGAGGTGAAAAATATGTTGATTGTAATGCTGTCAGTGCAGTGTCGGTACGGGTTGTGTTTCCGTCTGTCCATTGATAAGCTATCGGAAAACTACCTGATAAATGAAAATAGCCTGTGGTGGAATCTCCGTAACATATTGTTGAATCCTGAGCGGAAATATATCCCGTAGGTTTGGGTAATACGGTTACATTAACGGTATCGTACGATATCAGTCCCATAGAATCTGTTACGGCAATGGTGTAAGTGCCCGTGGCAGCGGCTGTGAGTGTTGAAAGCGTATCGGAGGATCCTACACCGGGACCCGTCCATAAAAACGAATATCCGTCGGAACTGTTAAGCCCGCTGTTTAAAACAACCGACTGCCCGTAACATAAAGTTGTGTCGTTGCCAAGAGAAACAGGTATGGAATTGAGAATGCTGAGGTCGTAAATTCCGAACCGATAAGCTGATGAAGAATTTGAACATATTTGTTCAATTACCAATTGAACTTTTTTTCCATTGAAATTATTAATGGGTATTAATATGTTTTTCAGATTATTATTTGTAGTATAATTCGTTTGATTTATTGAATATACAAGTTGTTGTGTTCCTGAACATTCCGGAATGAAATAAAAATTAATGGAATCGGTAAAATACATATTACTGGAAGTAAAATCGATTATAAAATAGAATCTTAAATAGGAAGATTGAGAAATAATACCGATATTCTTGTTATAGACGGCATATGCATTATTGCTCGTACTGTAATTTGATGATGGTTGTTGATGTGTAGTATTATCGTTCGGATATTCGATATATAAAATATTTTGTGGCAATGAAGTAACTTGAGGAGGTAAAAACATAAAATCTTTAAGTGTCCACGAAGAAGATGATTCGAAGCTACCTGTGAAAGGAATTGTTTTATAAACTTCAAGATAGCCCGACACATTATTTGTATCGTTGGAATGATCGGCATCGCTTCCTAATGTTGTATATGAATTGAAATTGACATAACTGTTGTCGGTTGTATTAACGATTCCCATATACAAAGATGCCGTTTGGTCCTCGGCGAGAGGTCCGGGCAGAGTATCTGTGAAATTATAGGTTGTGGATCCGATTAATCCGGTCAGAGTTACAGGAATATTGGTTTGCGTAGAAGTCCCGTAATTCTTTATTTTAACATATATTGAATCGTTTGCAGAACCACATAATGAACGGCTTGTGGTAAAAATATCCGTTATTCCCACATCATTTGAAAGTGGTTCCCAAATCCTTATATCATCAATGGTTACTTCATCATAATCGGAATTGGTAAACTTATTGTATTTCAGATAACCGTTTAACTGAATGGTAATTGTATCTCCTGCAAATTGCGACAGGTTAAAGGTCTCGTTAATAAAATTGCCATTGGTATTATGCCAGATGCTGTCTCCCGATATGCCCCTAATCATTATAGTGTCGTTCACCGTAACAAAAAACCAATTATTATAAATACTGCCTGAGTTTTTAACTTTGAAATTAAATGACATTTTCAGTCCGGAAACATTCGACAAATCCATATCACAGGTTGTAAGACAAGCGTAATGTGTTGAGTTCGATTGTTTTACTTGTTCGAAATCAGAGCCGGTGTAATTCCATCCGTTTGAAGAGTTGCCGGTCATATAAGCGGCTGTTCTTGAGTTATATCCCGCATTGGTATCAATAATGCAAATGCTGTTCGAATTGTTTATGTTATGAAAGTATATGGTTGTGTCGGTTTCAAAATTTTCAATAAACGGGAAAGAAGTAATACTTAAATAAGCCTTATAAGGCGTTGATATTGTATCGTTGTTTTTAAATGTATCGGTAGCAAGGCTTGTATATGTTTTTAAAATATGATAACCCGAGTTTGGCAATGCAACCGAAGAAAATGTATATATTATGGTGTCGAGTGAATTGAGTGTTCCCGAAAAAGTTTCGGTATGAGGTGTATTATTATCAATGATGTAACTTACCGGAAAAGATGTCTCCGTGCTCGTACCGAAATTGGCTATTTTAACATAGATTTGTACTGTTGAAGGGAAATTACAATCGCTGTTAATATTGGAGTTTACAGAGATAAATTTAAGATTGTGTGCCGGAGGGACAAACTCGTCGGCCCCAATGTCGGGGGCGGTTACACTCCTTGTTTCTCCGTCGATATCCGTATTGACCGATGCCAAAGGAATCCCTTTCCCGGATAATAAAATATTGTTTGTATGAAGGTCGTCATTACTGATAAACGAAGGATCCGTTGATAAAGAATGTAATCCGCCGGCGGATGACTGTTGCCACGAACTCAACGTGGATTGGTTTGTTGACAAATATGTTAAATATTGACCTGTTGTATAAAGATCGTTATAATCGTTTGTAAAACTGCTGTTGGAAACATAACTGTAGATAGTGTATCCGTTACAAAAGTTTGCGAAAATATTGTTTGTGATATTTATGCCGGTACTGCCGTAAGATAATTTTAAACAATTTGAGCCGGTATTGTTTTGTTCACTGTTTATGCTAATGCTGTTGTGAAAAATATTGATGCGCTTTGAATAATAAGTTGTTATGCCGTAAACACTATAGCTGCTTTCAGGTCTCATAACTATAATATTGTTGGCTATCAGAGTGGTATCATTACTTGAACTATAGTTATTAAAACGATAGAGATATACAGCTATATTTCCGTTTTGTTTTATGTGATTTTTGGTTATAACCACATTGTTTTGGCAATATTGCATATAAATGGAACTATAATTATCCGGTATGCTGTTTGCCCCGCTTAATATATTGTTTTCTTTGATTTGAGGTGACTCCTGATATATGAAATATAAACCGAACTTTCTTTGATTAATAAATGTGTTGTTAATAAAAATGTTGTTGTTGCAAAAGGTATAAGTATTTATTCCTGCAAAACTTACACCCGAATATCCTCCGTTAATAATATTGTTTTCAATCAGATTGTAGTTTGCATTATTGCCACTCTGATAATAAGAATGTAAGTTGCCGGAAGCTATTATTCCGTATGATGAAGAGCCGGTTCCGCAATTTATCACGCAGTTTCTTATTATGTTTGAGTCCGCCTGATGCCACAGATGGATTCCCGTAAAATATGTGACATTAGAGTGTTTAGTAATTGTAATACTGTCGATTATATAATGCTTGGCGCCGTTTAAATCGAAGATATACGGATGGTCGTAGTCGGCATTGGAGTTTGTAAAAATCGTATTGATACCCCTGCCGGTAATAGAGATTGTGTTTGAGGCCGATGCGCCTTGAACCTGTGGCAGAGTGACATATCCGTCATATATTCCGGAGTCCAGCATAAATGTAACCGGACCGCTAATACCACAAACCGATAATGCTTCCATAGCGTTTCCCAATGATTGAAAATCTCCCGAAGTTCCTATTGTATATATTCCCGACAGAGGATTGCAGACATATATATCATTTGAAATAGTATCATTTGAACTGACATTGTCTCCCGGTAAATGAACCAATGCAACACAATTATATATTTTTGAAATGGCCATATTTGCTTTTGCATTAAACGTGTATATCATTGATGTTCCCGGTGAAAGAGTATCATTAACTGTTTCCGAAACATAGTTGTTGCCGTTGTCAATGGAATATTTAACCGTAAACCCGTGCTGTGCAGAGGTTCCGTTGTTTTTTATTTTTATTTTAAAATCCATAGCAGCCGACGGTGAATCGCCGTTCTGCGGATTTGTGATTTCTTCCAAAGCCAAATCGTTTGGCACATAACCTGATACCAGAATATCATCGATAGCCATATCGGATGTGTATGACGAGCCGGTAATACCCCTGAATCGTATTTTTACATTATTGGTTTTATAGCCATTGAGGTATATTGTCGTCAAAAGCCAGTTTGCCCCCTGATTTCCCGACTTACTCCATATATTTGTCCATGATGACCCGTTATTTGTAGAAATATCCACATATAGTACACCCATCCCACTACCATACATATGGTACCAAAATTTTAAGCTGACGGAATTATATGATGAAAGATCCATTGAAGGTGATATAAGTATTGCTGTTTTTGAGTAACAGGAAGAAGCTTCCGTGTACATATATTTTCCCGAGTTTCCCGTATGGTCGCTTGTCGGTCCGGTATATGACGAAGATGTACTGCCTGAATGTGCGCTCCAATCTATGTTGTCACCGGTATCTTGGGTCCAGCCCGACGGAGCGGAATTTGTGTTTCCACACGAGGTCCCTCCATTTGGTGTTGCGTCAAAATTCTCATAAAGAACCGTTGTTTGTGAGTACGATTGAAAATGCAGGGAAATAGCAAATATAACGGATAATAATGCCGGTATCCTTGAATGAACGGTTGTGATTAATATTTTTCTCATAGCTTGTTGTGTTTAACAGTTTATGTGAGTAAGCAATGTTTTCCTGTCCGTATTAATTGTTAACAAAAAAACAATTAACTGCAAATATAATATAAAAATCAAAGATTTCCCGGTTAAACACTAAAAATATTAGTATTGAGAGGATTAAACAAAAAAAATTAAAAAAATATTTGCACGATAAAAAATAGTTCTATCTTTGCAACCCTAAATTTTGTAAATATTAATTTTAAAATCAGAGAGATATGACAAAAGCAGAAATCGTAGCTGAAATAGCTAACAAAACAGGAGTTGAGAAAATTGCTGTTCAATCAGTAGTTGAAACAATGATGGAAACCATCAAAAACGCTATGACAAATGGTGAAAACGTTTACTTGCGTGGTTTTGGTAGCTTTATTATTAAAGAGAGAGCCGAAAAGACAGGAAGAAATATTTCGAAAAACACTACTATCGTAATTCCCGCACACAAGATTCCGGCTTTCAAACCCGCTAAATCTTTTGTAAACGAAGTGAAAAACAACCTCAAATAATTTAAATTTTTCGACTATGCCAAGCGGAAAAAAGAGAAAAAGACATAAGATGGCTACTCATAAGCGTAAGAAAAGATTACGTAAAAACAGACATAAAAAGAATAAGTAGCATATCGATAGTCTGAAAAAGTTTCAATACGGAGGACTTTCCGGCAGGAAGGTTCTCCGTATTACATCAAAACTCCTTCCCATTGAAATAACGCCGGTAAAACCGGTTTTTTGTTTACTAAATTTTATTAATCGTGAATAAGGATTTTATTATTGATGTAAATTCCAAAAACGTGGTTATAGCTCTCACTGAGGACAAACTGCTTACGGAATTACACAAAGAAAAGCACGATAATAAATTTAGTGTAGGTGATATATATCTGGGGAAAGTCAAAAAGATAATTCCCGGCCTTAATGCAGCTTTTGTTGACGTAGGCCATCCGAAGGAAGCCTTTCTGCATTATCTCGACCTCGGTCCTCAGATTCGTTCTTTGAATAAATATGTAAAGCTGGCCTCCACAGCAAAGGGAAAACGCATCCCTATGGAGAAATTTCGCTGTGAATCCGATATCGAAAAAACAGGAAAAATGGCTGATGTATTATCGGTCAATCAACCCGTTCTGGTGCAAATCGCAAAAGAACCAATCAGTTCCAAAGGCCCCAGAATAACTTCCGAGATTTCGTTTCCCGGCCGTTATATCGTGCTGATTCCGTTTTCGAATCGCATCACTGTTTCGCAGAAAATTAAAGATTACGACGAGCGCACACGACTTAAAAGACTTGTCAAAAGTATCCGCCCCGAAAATTTCGGTATCATTGTTCGTACCAATGCCGAAAACAAAAAAGTGGCCGACCTGCTCAAAGACCTCAACGACCTTCTGAGCAAATGGAACGGTATTTTTGATAAGTTGCCGACGCTGACTACTCCGTCCAACGCCTTCAGGGAAATGGACAGAACTTCTACCATTCTGCGCGATGTGCTCAACGAATCTTTTAACAGCATTGTGGTCAATAACAAGGAAATGTACGAAGACCTGCGGGGCTACATCAGGTCGATGGATTCTTCCAAAGTAGATTTGGTAAAACTCTATAAAGGAAAAACCCCGATCTTCGACCATTACGGAATATCCAAACAGATTAAAAGCCTGTTCGGAAAAAAAGTAACAATGGATTCCGGTGCTTACCTTATTATTGAGCATACCGAAGCAATGCACGTTATCGACGTAAACAGCGGACACCGTCTCAAAAGAGACTCCAATCAGGAAGCATCAGCTTTACAAACCAATCTCGTTTCGGCAAAGGAAATTGCCAGACAACTGAAACTCAGAGATATGGGAGGCATTATCGTCATCGACTTTATCGACATGGTAGATAAGGAAAACCGTCGTATCCTTTATGAAAAAATGAAGGAAGCCATGAAATCCGATAGAGCGAAACATTCGATTCTGCCACCTTCAAAATTCGGCCTTATCCAGATAACGCGTCAAAGGGTACGTCCGGAAATGGAGATTCAGATTCTGGAACAATGTCCCGTTTGTCAGGGTACAGGTGAGGCAAAACCTCCCGTGCTTATTATCGACGAAATTGAAAACAATATCAGATATCTGATACTTGAGCAAAACGAAAAAAGCCTGAGCCTTAAAGTTCATCCTTTTATCCACGCTTTTCTTACTAAAGGAATTTTCAATTTCAAATGGAAATGGTACAGGCAGTATAAAAAAAGAATTAAAATTCAGCCCGTCTCCTCTTACCACTTTTTGGAATACCATTTCTTTAATGCCGATGGCGACGAGATTAAATTCTGATTATTGAAAAATATCACAAACATTAAAGTTTATTATCCCGAAGCGGCGAAAATTCATGAATTTTCGCCGCTTTTTTTTGGTTGATGAAAGCAAGTGGTTTCGTACCTTTGCAGCCATGACCGATGATTTTACTTTTCCGGAAAAAGAGGTTTTAAAAAAGCTGACCCGGTTCTGCGCTTATCGCGACAGAAGCAAAAGTGAGGTGGAACAAAAACTGCGGGCGCTCGGCGTAAACGCTGATAAAGCGGCGAAATTTATTACCCTGCTGGAAAACGAAAATTATCTGAATCAAAAGCGTTTTGTGGAGGCGTATATCAACGGAAAGCTGCACCGGAATCACTGGGGAAAAATTAAAATTATTGCAGGTTTGAGAGCAAGACATATTTCCGGCGAAGATATTTCCGCCGGCATTGCCCGGATCGATACCGGAGATTATTACACGATTCTGAAAAAAGTTTTGCAATCGAAAGCTGCTCTTTTGAAAGTTGCCGATGATAAACTAAAAAGGCAAAAA
>Ga0256913_10001802_pt1 | contig 10977 bp, 10 predicted proteins | sample Axial_MatmetaG_FD_185970 | JGI IMG/M metagenome (GOLD analysis project Ga0256913, IMG submission 185970) | Deep-sea worm associated microbial mat communities from Axial Seamount, Juan de Fuca Ridge, Pacific Ocean - Axial_Mat | ecosystem: Environmental > Aquatic > Marine > Oceanic > Microbial...
CTTTTATCGAAACCAAAGATTTGGGTAAACTACATGCATCCGGGCAGTTTGAAATTCTTGGCAGGTTCGACGATAGTGATGTTAGGGGATGTAACCTGCTGGTGGGATAAACCGGATGTCGGCTTTTAAAGGGTTGTTACATTTAGTACTTTATGGTGATAACCCATATCTTAACACCTTTTAACGCATTGGCAGCTAAAAGTTACTATTTTTGCTTTTCCAAAAAAAACGGACGGGTATGCGGGCATTGTTCCTTAAAGAAATACGAAGTTTTTTAAGTTCGCTGACAGGGTACATAGTCATTACTATATTCCTGGCCGTTACCGGACTGTTTTTGTGGGTTATTCCGTCGGAGTCCAATATTCTGGATTACGGTTATGCCAACCTCGACGGTCTTTTTATCATCGGGCCTTTTGTGTTTTTATTTTTGGTGCCTGCGGTTACCATGCGTTCGTTTGCCGATGAACGAAAAAGCGGAACCATTGAGCTGTTGTTTACAAGGCCGCTTTCCGATTTCAGGATTGTTTGGGCAAAATATACGGCAGCCGTAGTGCTGGTGATATTTTCGCTGATTCCCACATTAATCTATTACGTTACCGTATATCGGTTAGGTTTTCCCGCGGGTAATATTGACTCAGGAGGTTTTTGGGGTTCGTTTATCGGGCTGTTTTTACTGGGGGCTGTTTTTGTTTCCATCGGAATATTTGCATCTGCCGTAACCGATAATCCTGTGGTTTCGTTTGTTTTGGCGGTACTCACAAGTGCCTTTCTCTATTTGGGTTTCGAGTTTATTTCGTCACTCAATCTGTTTGGCAATTTCGATTTGTTCATTAAGTCGCTGGGTATTTCCGACCATTACAGTTCCATCAGCCGCGGAGTGATTGATACGCGTGATCTGGTCTATTTTTTTAGTGTTACCGGGCTTTTTCTGTTTTTAACAAAGTTTTCATTAACCGCCCGCAAATGGTAAGCAATGGGTAAAAATCAAAAAAATATCAAACGTCAAAATTATCTTCAACTGCTGTTGGTGTTATTGATTATTGCAGTGGCGGGCGTTTTAAGTACGGTTTGGTTTACCCGTTTCGACCTAACATCCGAAAAACGATATTCATTATCGCAATCAACCAAAGATATCCTTACAAACCTTGATGATATTGTTTTTTTCAGGGTCTATTTAAAAGGAGAATTTCCTGCCGGATTCAAACGCCTTCAGCGCGAAACCAAAGAGCTGCTCGACGAGTTCAGGGCTTACAATAAAAACATTCAATACGAATTTGTCAATCCTTCCGCGAGTGAAGACCCTCAGGAGAGAAACGATACATACAAACTTTTAATGGAACAGGGGCTTAAACCTGTTAATCTTCAGGTTAAAACCAAAAACGGACTGGAACAGCAGGTTATTTTTCCGGGTGCAGTAATAGCTTACCGCGAAAAAGAGCTGCCGCTGGAGTTGCTGGATGCTCAAATCAACGTTCCGCCCGAAGCGGTGCTCAACCATTCCATCGAAGATTTGGAATATAAACTTATTGAGGCCATTAAACGGATTACCCGGAAAAAGAAACCCCATCTTGCTTTTATTGAAGGGCATGGAGAGTTGAACGAAAAAGATGTTTGGGACATAACCCAAACCCTGAATCAGGATTATGTGGTGGAAAGGGTTCCCGTTAACGGAAACATTAACGCTTTAATGAAACGAACTTTGGATACGGTAAAAAACAGCTATACCATTACACCCAAATATGCTGCCGTTATTATTGCCAAACCCGACTCGGCATTTTCGGATAAGGATAAGTTTATTATCGACCAATATTTGATGTACGGAGGAAAAATTTTATGGCTTATCGACCCTGTAATTGCTTCCATGGACAGCATACAAAATGCTGCTTCAACGGTTGCCATTGATGCCGGTCTGAAACTTCAGGATCAGCTTTTTGCTTACGGTGTAAGGCTAAACAAAGATTTAATAATGGATTTGAATGCGTTGCCCATTCCGCTTAAAACGGGTATGATGGGCGATCAGCCGCAAATCGACTTTTTTCCGTGGTATTATTTTCCGGTTATAACACCGGTTTCGCAACATCCGGTTGTTAAAAACCTTAATTCCATCAAAACACAATTTGTCAGCAGCATTGATACCAACAGGGTAAAAGGTGTTAAAAAAACGGTTTTACTGAAAAGTTCACCCTATTCGCGTACCGTAAACGTACCGGCCGTTATTTCGCTTTCCATGCTAAAACAAAAACCCAACGAAAAACTGTACAAAGGGCCTCCGAGGGCGGTGGCGGTTTTGCTGGAAGGAAAATTTACTTCGGTGTACGACAACCGGATACCTCCATCGTTAATGACGGCCAAAGAGATTGGTTTTAAAAACAAAAGCGAAAATACGGGCATGATTGTGGTGTCGGACGGCGATATAATTCGAAATCAGTTTAAAATTCCGCAGGGATACCCGTTGCCGCTGGGATACGACCAGTTTACACGCGAAACATTCGGTAACAAAGAATTTATATTGAATGCACTGAATTACCTTACCGATGGCTCCGACCTGATTTCGGTACGCTCGCGCGAAGTAAAACTCCGACTGCTTGACAAAACAAAAATAAACGACAATCGTACACTGATACAAATAGTAAATGTAGTATTACCCGTATTAGTTGTTATTTTTGCAGGCCTGCTGTTTGCCTGGCTTCGGCGGAAAAAATATGCTAAAACAAAATAGGTGTGAAAAATAAAAACAGACTCCTCATTATTATTGTTGTGCTGTTGCTTGTGGTAGCGGCTTTGGTAACCGGAAACCACTATACAACCCTTCGCGACAACGAATCGAACTTTGCCGTGCGCGATACCGCTTCGGTAACAAAAATATTTATTGCCGATAACAATGTTTATGAATCGCTGTTAGAACGAACAAACCGCGGATGGGTATTGAATAAAAAATTTCCGGCCAACAAAAAAGCTGTTGAGTTTTTTTTGGAAACCCTTAAAAAAATACGGGTAAAGGCTCCCGTATCAAAAGCAGCCGAAAGCAATGTGATAAAACGGCTTGCCGGAACGGCGGTAAAAGTTGAAATTTATCAGCGGGTTCCTTATATTAACCTGTTTAACAGAATAAAACTTTTTTATCACGAAAAGTTAACCAAAGTTTTTTTTGTGGGCGGTGCCACCCAAAACAACCTCGGAACTTATATGCTGATGGATGGTGCCGAACACCCGTACATTGTTTATATTCCCGGATTCAGAGGATTTGTTTCGGTGCGGTTTACCCCCAAACCCGACGACTGGAAAAGCCATGTGGTGTTCAATCATAAATTGTCAAATATAAAATCGGTTGAAGTTGATAACTTTCAGAAACCGGAGGAGAGTTTCAGGGTAACCGTGGAAGATGCCATGGGAAATTATCAAATAACCCGTCTGTCGGACAATGCAAAAATTACGGATTACGACACTTTAAAGCTGTTGAATTTTCTCACATCGTTTAGAGATTTAAAATACGAATCACGCCTTAACAACCTTTTGCCGCCCGAACGCATCGACTCCATAATTAATTCAAAACCCATATACAACCTGTTGCTGGTTGATGTACATAACGATACCACAAAAGTTATCATTTATAAGAAAAACCGTTTTCCCGATGAGGTTAACAATGCTTTTGATGAGTTTGTTCCTGTTGACCTCGACCGGTTTTACGGCTTAATTAACAAAGGTGAGGATTTTGTGCTGATGCAATATTATGTTTTTGACAAGGTACTCCGTCCGTTGGATTATTACATAAAAAAAGAATAGCGGTTGCAAAAAACAACATAACGAATGAGTATTTTAATACCCCGGGAACATATTAATCCTTTTTGTACCTTTGCAGCCCGAAAAAAAAGAACTAATTAATTAAAACAGATAATTTTATGTCAGAAGTTGCTGTAAACACAGAATTGCAATACAAAGTTGCAGATATTAACCTTGCCGCCTGGGGCCGCAAGGAACTGGACATTGCCGAAAAAGAGATGCCCGGCTTAATGGCTCTTCGTAAAAAATATGGTGCTGAAAAACCATTAAAAGGAGCCCGCATTACCGGTTCGCTGCATATGACCATACAAACGGCCGTATTGATTGAAACACTGGTTGAACTGGGTGCCGATGTGCGCTGGGCCAGCTGTAATATTTTTTCAACACAGGATCATGCGGCAGCAGCCATTGCTGCCAAAGGTATTCCGGTTTTTGCCTGGAAAGGCGAAACCCTTGACGAATATTGGTGGTGTACCAAGCAGGCGCTCTCTTTCCCCGGCGGAAAAGGCCCTCACATGATTGTTGACGATGGTGGCGATGCCACACTGCTTATCCATAAAGGATATGCCGCCGAAAACGATGCTACAACACTGGATGTTGAAGCCGGCAGCGAAGAGGAAGAGGCCATTTTAAATATTTTAAAAGAAACCTTGCGTGAAGAACCGGATAAATGGCACAAAATGGTGGAAGAGTGGATTGGTGTTTCGGAAGAGACAACCACCGGTGTTCACCGTTTATACCAAATGAAAGAAGCCGGCGAACTGCTGGTTCCCGCCATAAACGTTAACGATTCGGTAACCAAATCGAAATTCGATAACCTGTATGGTTGTCGCGAGTCGCTGGCCGACGGTATCAAACGTGCTACCGACGTTATGATTGCCGGTAAAGTAGTGGTTGTAGCCGGTTACGGCGATGTTGGCAAAGGTTCGGCACACTCGATGCGCTCGTACGGAGCACGTGTTCTGGTTACCGAAATCGACCCCATTTGTGCTTTGCAGGGTGCCATGGAAGGTTTTGAAATAACAACCATGGAAGAGGCTGTTAAAGAGGGTAATATTTTTGTTACCACCACAGGAAACAAAGATGTGATTACCATTGAGCACATGGCTGCCATGAAAGATGAGTCGATTGTTTGTAACATCGGCCATTTTGACAACGAAATTCAGGTTGCCCAGCTTGAAAATTATCCCGGAATTAAAAAGATTAACATCAAACCGCAGGTTGATAAATATATATTTCCTGACGGACATTGTATTTATCTGTTGGCCGAAGGCCGTTTGGTAAACCTCGGTTGCGCCACCGGACATCCGTCGTTTGTAATGAGCAACTCGTTTACCAACCAAACACTGGCTCAGCTCGACCTGTGGAAAAACCGCGGCAACTATAAAGTTGATGTTTACCGTCTGCCCAAACATCTCGACGAAGAGGTTGCCCGTTTACACCTTGAGCAAATAGGCGTTAAACTTACCAGGCTCACCGAAGAGCAGGCAGCTTATCTTGGTATAAATGTTGACGGGCCTTATAAACCCGAACACTACCGTTATTAATACGGAAACATTATAAAAAAAAGCCATCCGAAACGGGTGGCTTTTTTTATATGGGGGCAACCAGTCCGAGGTAAAAACCCGTTTGCTGTTGTTTGTTAACCGAAAACTCAAACCGGAGAACAATGTCGTAAAAAGATATCAAATCAAGACCCGCTCCCAAGCTCCACAAAAGCTGATTGGCCAGCGGGTTGGTATTACTTGTCTGAAGGTCGCTCGCATATCCCATATCAAAAAACAAATTGGCATAAAGGGCATAAAACAGTTTTCCGAATTTTTCGGTTTTTATCCATTTTATGCGGTGTATCTTCATGGGAATAATCTCGTATTTAAAGTTTGATTTAATCAATCCCAGCTTTTGACCATTAATAATCACAAGTTCGTAACCCCTCATGTCAAAGTCACCCCGGCCTATTCCACGGGAAACAAAATAGGGTTGAAATTTTGATTCGTTGGTGTACAGTCCTGCCAGCCGGTAAGCAAAAAAGAAACGCTTATAAATCTTAAAATAGTGATCAAAATTAACTTCAACGGCCGAAACGGCCATGTCGCCGCTAAACAATCCGAATCCGGTTTGTGCAAATTTTACGTCAAAATAATAGCCGTTTAAAGGGTAGGGTTTGTAATCGCGATAATCCAGTTTGTATTTGTAGTCCAGCGTTATATAGCTGTAAAAATTTTGTCCGTAGGTAAAACCGGGATTTAAAACCAACAGCGAGTCGTTATACCACAGGTTGTTGTATCTGATTGTAGCACTGTGAAAAGAGTTGTAGTTAACACGTAACGAAAACCCCACGTCGGCAAAATAATATTTACGTGCAAAGTCGTTTTCAAAGCCGTGATACAACGGTTTATTATCCTCCAAAGTGTAATCGGTCTGACGATTGTATATCACTCCTCCGCTAAACGACATGCCGAATTTTTGTTTTTTGTCAATATATGGTGTTGCCCATTTTACGATGGCTGCTTTATCGTAGCCGCCCTGCAGGATAATATGCAGGGTTTCCATGCGTCCCCTGAAATTTTCAACCCTGAGGTCGATGCCGTAATTGATGTGGCTCCAGTCGCGCGACTCCCACCAGGCATTGATGTTTCTATCGGCAAAATCCAGGATGGGAATGGGCCATATATACCAGCGTTCCACAAAATGAATGTGTGTATTTAGCTTTCCGGCAGAATCGGCAACAGAAAAAGTTACGAAATTGAACAGGGAGCGGTTTAACAGATTTTCACGGCTTTTCTCAATTTTGTTTTCAAGTTCCGAAACCGTCAGGGTATCCCCTTCTTCAAACTCCAGTTCGCGGGTGATGATCCGGTTTTTGGTAATTTTATTTCCGGAAAAGGTAATCTTCCCTACAATTATCAGCGAGTCGCCGGAAATTGTCGTATCTGCTCTGGAAAATGCAGTTAATGAAACAAACAGAAACAAAAAAGTCAGCCATTTTTCCGTCATATATTAAGATATTTCATCAGGGAGTTGTAACGCTCTTTCAGCTCATCTTTGTCAAACTCTTCGTCAATCACCGCTTTAACCTGGTAATCGTATCTTTCAAAGGTTTGTATCACCCCGCCCGGTTCGTTGGTGTTCAGTTTTAATACAACATCAATAAGGGTTGATTCGGGATGGTTCATAACCACCATATTTAAAACCTTAACATTGTTGGATTCAACAATATTGGCTATTTCGGTGAGGCTGTAATCGTTAATGCTCATTTCCAGTATAATCAATCCGCCCTGTTTGTCAAGCGACAGCAATTCGGCGGTTTTTGAAAGCAGGTTTTGCAAGGTTATGGCACCCGTATAGTTATTTTCATCATCAAGTACGGGGATAAGGGTAAGCCTTAAAGCATTGACCAGTTTTAAAACATCAAAAATGTGCTGATGTTCATAAACGAAAGGGTTTTTTAGCGAAAGGGTATGATTGCCAAGCGGTTCGTTAAAGTTGTTGAGTTCGTAAATGTCCATTTCCGATATGAGCCCCAAAAACTTTTCGTTGTTAACAATGGGCAGATGCGACAATTTATAGTCTTCCATCCAGCTTAGGGCGGTTTTTCCCGTGTCGGAGGTTTTTAGTGGCAAAATGCCGTCGGTTATCAGTTCGCGTGCAATCAAGGTTGTTAATATTTAAAGCAAATGTACTAATAATTGGGTGCACTTACTTTGGCAACGAGTCGGTTTTTATCTCGTTAAGCATATTGAGGTAATTGACATATCTGAAACGGGCAATTTCACCGCTTTCAACCGCATCAACAACGGCACATCCCGGCTCTTTAACGTGGATACAGTTATTAAAGCGGCAAAGGGGCATTTTATTCCTTATTTCGGGAAACCGCTGACCCAGTTCGGGAGCGTCGAAACCCACCAGCCCAAACTCCTTTATTCCCGGTGTGTCGATGATAAATCCGCCAAAGGCTAAAGGAAACATTTCGGCAAAGGTTGTGGTGTGTTTTCCCTTTTCGTGCATTTTTGATATTTCACCCTCTTTAAGGTTTAATGCCGGATCAATGGCATTAATCAGTGCCGATTTACCAACACCCGAATGTCCCGAAAGCAGGCTTGTTTTTCCCTTTAACAGCTCTTTGAATGCGGTAACATTGTATTGTTCTTTGGCTGACGTTGTAAGGCAGGTATAACCGGCGTTGGTATAAATTCCGGTTAGTTCATTTAAATACTCTTTACGCGCATCGTCGTACAAATCCACTTTATTGAATATAATAACCGCGGGAATGTGATAGGCTTCGGTGGTAACCAAAAGGCGGTCGATAAATCCGGTAGAGGTAACGGGTTGGATAAGGGAGGCGATGATTACGGCCTGGTCGATGTTGGAAGCAATGATATGGGCTGCTTTTGAAAGCTTGGTAGCCTTACGGATAACATAATTGTTGCGTTGGTGTATTTTTTGAATGACACCCGATTCTTCCGTCTCTTTGAACAAAAAGTCAACAACATCGCCAACGGCAACCGGGTTTGTGGTTCGTATTCCCTGAATACGGAACCTTCCTTTTAATTTGCAATGATACAGGTTACCATCGTCCGTACGGATAACATACCAGCTTCCGGTGGAGCGGACAACCTTTCCCGTTCTGATTATTCCTCCCTTCGATTTAACCATTGACTAAAGGAAGTTGTAATGTTTTTTCACGGGCTTTTTAATATCCCAAACACATTTTAAACCGTCTTCAAAGGTTACAAAGTCGCCTGGGCCTGCGTGGAACACACCTTCGTCGGTTTCCACATCAAACTCACCTTCAATAATGTAACATTGCTCCACGCCGGAATATGTCCAGTCGAACCTGGAAATTTCTTTTGTCCAGACGGGCCATGAAAAAACACCCCGTTTTTCAAGCTCTTCCTGTGAAAGTTTTTCAATTTTTACTTTACTCATGGTTTAAATATTTTTAAAATTAATGTATAAAATTACAAACAATTCTTATATTTGATTCCCAAAAGAAAAAAACCAACAATTATTTTATCATGTCAAACTATTTACCTCTGCTTCTGTCGCCTCTTTTAATTATCATTTTTCTGGTCTATATGAAATTTAAATTTTCGATTAAAGACTGGAAATACATTATTACAGCAATTATTTTAGGGGTAGTTGCCATTGTCCTGCTTATTGTTTCCGATTATGTTTTTGAATACCGCTGGCACGGAAACCTGAGAAATATGCGCCGGACAGCTGCTTATGTTTTTGTGGGGATTGCTTTTGCTTCGGAGTTTGCCAAGTTTTTGGTGTTGAGATATGCTTTTATCAAAAAGGAATTAATTAAAGACCCTTTGGACGGTATTATTTATGCTTTTCTGGTTGGTTTGGGATTTACCACAATAGCGTCAGTATTGTATTCGTTTGGAATCATAGGTACCGATAAAGTACACGATTTAACCATGTTTTTGTGGATATATCCTTTGGGAACTTTATCGTTTTCTATTGTGCTGGGCTATTTTATGGGCATGGGTTACACACGTAAAAACAGTTTTATTGACGACTCATCGGGGTTGTTTTTGGCAACTTTTTTCCATGCCATTTTCTATTTTGGCTTTATCACTTCCGACGTTCGTTTACTGGTATTTATTTTGATAGGATATTTTGTAATCGGTACCTCATTGCTGGTGCGGGCTGTTAATTTGAAGCCCTGATAAAAATAAAAAAAAACGGCTTGAATTTTTCAAGCCGTTTTTTTGTTTATAAACTTGCGCTTTCGGTAGCCAGTTTCCGGTCGATTTTCTTGAACATCCCCTGCAACACTTTACCCGGGCCCACTTCAACAATTTTTGAAGCGCCGTCGGCCAGCATATTTTGCATGGTTTGTGTCCATCTAACCGGCGATACCAATTGTTTTATCAGGTTGTTTTTAATAATCTCGGGGTCGTTAACCGGTTGGCCGGTTACATTTTGATAGATGGGGCATATACCCTGATTAAAAGTTGTGGCCGAAATGGCTTCGGCCAGCTCAACACGTGCAGGTTCCATTAAAGGTGAGTGGAAAGCTCCTCCCACTTTGAGTTTTAAAGCACGCTTGGCACCGGCTTTGTTCAGCAGCTCAATGGCTTTATCGATACCCGGAACGGAGCCTGAAATAACCAGTTGTCCGGGTGTATTGTAATTTGCCGGAACCACAATATCATCAATTTCACGACAAACTTTCTCAACAACATTATCGTCAAGGCCGATAATAGCCGCCATGGTTGAGGGTTCAACTTCGCAGGCTTTTTGCATGGCCAGTGCCCTTTTTGAAACCAGTTTCAGTCCGTCTTCGAACGATAATGTTTTATTGGCAACCAGTGCCGAAAATTCGCCGAGCGAATGACCGGCAACCATATCGGGTTTAAAGTTATCTCCCAGCTGGGAAGCCAGGATAACGGAGTGAAGAAAAATAGCGGGCTGGGTAACTTTGGTCTGCTTCAGCTCCTCTTCGGTTCCGTCAAACATGATATCCGTAATTTTAAATTTTAGGATCTTGTTTGCTTTTTCAAAAAGGTCTCTGGCTTTAGCAGATTGATCGTAAAGGTCTTTACCCATTCCGATATATTGCGCCCCCTGCCCGGGGAAAACATATGCAATCATATTTAGTTTTTTTGTTTAGGTTATCTTCTGTTGCCAAAAAAGCGCAGCAAAAATAAAAATAAATTGATAAAATCGAGGTAAAGCGATAATGCTCCGAAAAGCATCAACTTTCTAACATTATCGTTTGTTGAATAACCGTCAACCTGCGCACCAATTCGTTTTATCTTTTGAACATCATACGCAGTAAGGCCCGTAAATATCAACACCCCGAGGAAACTGATGATATAATCCATGGTTCCGCTGTGCATAAACATATTCACCAGGCTGGCAATGATAATACCTATAAGCCCCATGAACATTATGCTGCCGAACCTGGTTAGATCGGTTTTAGTGGTATATCCCACCACAGCCATCACACCGAACATCCCGCTGGTAATTACAAATGTTTTGGCAATGGAAGCACCGGTATAAGTCAGTAAAATAAAGCTTAAACTGGCCCCCATCAATACCGAAAACAAAATAAAAATCATTAGTAACGTTGAGGCTGACATGCGGCTGGCACCTCCCGACATAACCAATACCAAAATCAGAGGTGCAAACATTACTATCCCGCCGGTAATGGACATACCGCCGGTTTCGGGGTTGATT
>Ga0256913_10001803_pt1 | contig 10966 bp, 11 predicted proteins | sample Axial_MatmetaG_FD_185970 | JGI IMG/M metagenome (GOLD analysis project Ga0256913, IMG submission 185970) | Deep-sea worm associated microbial mat communities from Axial Seamount, Juan de Fuca Ridge, Pacific Ocean - Axial_Mat | ecosystem: Environmental > Aquatic > Marine > Oceanic > Microbial...
CACTTTATGTCTCACACTACGGTAAACAGGGCAGGAGTTTGGCCTGAGCCCGAAAGTCTCTCTTTTGCGAAGGAAACTGGGCCATAAGGCCAAACAAGAACCGGAGTTTCGATGTTCAGAACCGGTTTCGTCGATTTATGAAGACGCGGAGCCACCGGCACTGTCTGCACCTCGAAGGACCGTCGCTGTACAGGGCGCTAGCCTGCATTGCTCACAAAGATCGTCGCGAAAGGCCGGAACGTGCCGGGATGGTGGTTACTGCGACCCCCTGCCTTCGCAGGAATGAACGGGGAACCTCCGGCGCTCTGCTCCATATCCAACATGTCCGATTATTGTACTGGGTTGGCAAGAATATGTAGGATGGGCACTGCCCATCTTGTTTCTGAGGATTGATGGTAATCACAAAAAATTATGTTATTTCAAATTGATACAAAATATTCAATTGCTACAGGCATACTGCCGACGTCAGGAGGTCAAAGGGGCGGTGCTTTCAGGCCCTGCAGCAGATCGCTAGCCTGCATTGCTCACAAAGATCGTTGCGAAAGGCCGGAAAGTGCTGTGAATGTGGGGTTACAGCGTCAAAAAGCCCGCAGACATATTGAAATATTTCGAGGACGCTTTTTGGAGCTGTACCCTCGCAGGCATGGTGCTTTCAGGCCTTGCAGTAGATCGCTTGTGAGAAATGCGGGCTAGTGAGAAATGCGGGATAGGAAAGGGAAAATCCCTGTTGTGAAAAGTGAGGCAGAAAAGCGGGAACGGCTGCAGCACCTGCTGACCCAGGCCGAACGGGCCGGTGCCACCAGGGCCGCCATCCTGCCTGCGCACTGTGTCCAGGTGGAGGAGGAGCTGGCCGCCTTTTGTCGCCACCCCCGCTGTCCGTTCTGGGGGCTTTCCCTGAGTTGTCCACCCCATGTGGCCGGGCCCGAGGGGTTCAGCCAGCTTCTACGGACATGCAAAGACGTACTGGTGGTCCGTCTTGAGGTGCAGGCCTGTTCCCTGCAGGGCGGGGAACGACCCCAGGTCTTCCGGCTGTTGCATGAACTGGTCGCATCTGTTGAGTTGCGGGCACAGGCACTTGGTTTTACGGACGCGGCCGGATTTGCAGGTGGTTCATGCAAGGCCAGCTTCTGCGCTGATAAAACTAAATGCAGCGTCCTGGCCGGACGCGGCAAATGCCGTTATCCAGATCAGGCCCGGCCCTCGCTGTCCGGCTATGGGGTCAATGTGGGTACACTCATGCGGGCGGCAGGATGGGACAGTGAGCTTTTCGCCAGCGGAAACGAAATGTCCTGGCTGGCCGGACTGGTCTTGCTGCCCTCCTTGGATAGCAGGTAAGGGCGAGACACTGTCACCCTGAACATGTGTTTGTGAATCCAGGTTATCTTTCCAGCACCTGAACTTCTTCGACCAGGCTGATCAGCCATTCTCCATCTGCCCGTTCCATGCCCATGACAAGCTCCCGGACATCGGCAAAGGCTTCGCCTCCGCGCAAGCGTCCCCGGATACGCATGGTCAGAGAGATATCGGCCCGGTTGTCTTCCGGAAAACGCATGGAGATATCGTGAAACGAAAGGGTAAGGAGAGAAAAGGAGTTCCTGGCCAGGGAAATCCGCCGGGCCAGCTCTTTGCGGTTGAGCCGTCCCTCGACCCGGGGATTGTCAAAATATACCTGACAGGACTCGCTGAAGAGCGTACCGGTCCGGACCGCTCTGGTCAGGCTGTCCAGGGGCGGCTCATCTCCTTTTTTGTGCACATATTCGCATAACCGTTCAAGCTGGCCGCGAACCTGTTCTTCCCTGCTTGAATGAAGAAAGAAATAGGCAAGAGCGCCCAGCAGACCGCAGACAAGCAGGAACAGGACTGTTTTTTTCATGGTTACCAAATGACCTTGCCGAGGATGCGGCTGCTGTTGACCTGGCCGAAATGGTGCTGGCTCATGGGTACGCCTCGGTTGTCGCCCACCACATAAAGCCGGCCCGGCCTGACCTTGCGCGGTTTGAGATTCCAGTTGGATCTGAACCGGACATAGGGTTCCGGGACTGGATGGCCGTTGCGGAAGAGAACCCCGTTTTCAAAGGCGATTGTATCGCCGCCGAGCCCGATGATCCGTTTGAGGAGCACCACCTTTTTGCCGGCAAAACGGATGGCTACCACATCCCCACGGGCAGGGCTTGCAAAGAGATAGCTCTGCCGCCAGTAAAAATGATAGCTGCCGTCATGAAAGGTGGGCTCCATGCTTTTGCCATCCAGATGAATGGGTGGCAGCACAAAACCAAACACGATCCAGGCGACAATGGCAACAATGATACTGCGGCGCAGTGAGGTATGGCGTGGCATAAAGCTCAGTCCTCCGGTTGATTCTGCCCGCTGCTGCAGCAGAAAAGAGGGGGCCTTTCCGTGAAGAATTGACCTTTTATAAGGAACAAAAAAGCCTTTATTGCCACGTCATCCTTGTCTGTCTTCCTGTTTCTGATAGAGTAGCAGCTATAACCAGATGAGGCGAACATGTCGTATCAGCTTATTGAAATCGTTTTACCCGGCGGGCGGGCCGATGATATCGGCGAGCTTCTGCACGATATAGAAATCCTTTTCTCCTGGCAGGATCAGCTGGCCGGGGAGCGGGCCGGGATTCATCTGCTGGTTGCAACGGATAAGGTGGAACCGGTGCTGGACAGGCTTGAGACCTACCTGCAGCCGCTGCCCGGAACACGGGCAGTTCTGCTGCCCGTGGAGGCGATTATCCCGCGGCCGACCGCGGCTGCAAAGGATACAACAGCAGAGCCGGAGGAGGATGAAAAGCGGCGGGCCCGGATCAGCAGGCAGGAGCTTCTGGCCGATGTTTCGGCCGGAACCGTCCTGAGCGCCAACTACCTGGCCATGGTCATGCTGTCCGCCATTATCGCCGCCATCGGGCTGATGCAAAACGATACCGCCATCATCATCGGCGCCATGGTCCTGGCGCCCCTGCTGCTCCCCAATGTGGCCTTTGGCCTGGCCAATACCCTGGGCGATACCAGGCTGGGCATGGACAGTATCAGGACAACTCTGACTGGCCTGGGTCTGGCCGTGCTGACCGGTATTATCATCGGTCTGGTTATTCCCCTGGATCCAGCCACGCCAGCCATAGCGGCGAGAACCGGGATGGGCTGGTCTGACCTGATCCTGGCCCTGGCATCGGGCAGTGCCGGTGTTCTGGCCCTGACCGGCGGGGGCAGTCTGTCCCTGGTCGGAGTGATGGTTGCGGTGGCCCTGATGCCGCCCCTGGTGAGCGGTGGTCTGCTCATCGGTTCCGGCCACTATGCATCCGGCCTGGCGGCGCTGAACCTGGCCTTTGCCAACATCATCTGTGTCAACCTGGCCGCGGTTATCACCTTTCACCTGCAGGGAATCAGTCCCTCCACCTGGTGGGAGAAGACCAAGGCCCGTCACGCCCGCCGCCGGGCAACGGCTATTCTCCTTGGCCTGCTTCTCATGCTGGCCGCGCTTCTCTTTTTCAACAGATAACGGTTAACCCGCATTTCTCGCAAAGATCGTTGTGAAAGGCCGGAAATTGCTGTGAATGTGGGTTACAGCGTCAAAAAGCCCACAGACATATTGAAATATTTCGAGGACGCTTTTTGGAGCTGTAACCACGCAGGCATGGTGCTTTCAGGTCGTGCAGCAGATTGCTTGTGAGAAATGCGGGTTAGAGGTCCATCGCCCCACCTCCTTTATCAGAGCGTCTGGGGCGGCTCCAGATATCTGAATTCTCGCTGATCCCTGTTCTGCATGGCTGTATCCATTAATTGGTCAGCCAGAATAAACCCTGGGTACGCGGGCCATTATCGTTGCAACGACTTCATAGTTTATGGTCCCGGTTCTTGACGCGATTTCATCTACATGAATGGATGATTCGCCCTGGGTACCGAACAGGACAACCACGTCACCCGGGGAGACATGCCCGATGTGGCCGATATCGAGCATTGTCTGGTCCATGGTAACGCGCCCCACCACGGGTGCATGGTAACCATGCACCAGCATGTAGCCGCAAGATGACAGCAGACGACAGTACCCGTCGGCATAGCCTGCGCTTACCGTGGCGATCCGTGTCGGTTGCCGGGTTTCATACGTGGATCCGTAACTGACCCTGAATCCCCTGGGCACATCTTTGACTTGGGCCACCCTTGCCTTGACCTGCATGGCGGGTTTGAGTGTAACACGGGACTTGTTCACCTCCACAGAGGGGTAGAGACCGTACAACATGATGCCGGGCCGTACCAGATCAAGGTGAGTTTCCTCCATATCGATGATCGCGGCGCTGTTGGCGGCATGTCGGATTGGAACCTCTACCCCGTTTTTGCGGAGCATTTCAAGAAAATCCCTAAACATAGCGATCTGTTGCCGGGCGCTTTTTTTGTCCGCATGGTCCGCCGAGGCAAAATGGGTATAGATTCCCTCAAGGTCAAGGCCCTTGAGGCCGGCAATGGTAATGGCCTGCTTAAGGGTCTCACCGTCCAATATACCGGCCGGTTGTCCGGTATCGAAAGTTGATGAAATCAGGGGGAGACCCAGGCGGCCCATTCCCGTGTCGATTTTGAGATGCACCTTGAGCGTTTTTCCCTCGGCCCGGGCCGCATCGGCAAAGGATCTGGCCAGTTCCAGGCAATACACGGTTTGCGTCAGCCTGTAGGTGATCAGTTGCCCGGTATGATCGGGGGCCGTATAGCCGAAAATCAGAATAGGCTCATCTATGCCCGCCTCTCTGAGTTCAATCCCCTCTTGGGCCCTGGCAACGCCCAGGTAATCAGCACCGTTTGCAAGGGCGGTCCGGGCGACCTCCGGTGCGCCGTGTCCGTAACCATTTGCCTTGACCACAGCCATCACCCTTGTATCCGGACCGGTCACCCGTCGAACTTCCCGGACATTATGTGCAATAGCGGCAAGGTCTATTTCGGCCCAAACAGGATTTCCATCCATACTGTATCTCTTTGACTTTTTGGCACGTTCACGATCCGTTCGCCATGCCCTTTGAGGAATTTTCTGTTTTCCCCGTTCGTACAAACCTCTCGGCAATGCCCTGGACATTGCTCGGGAGACTTTGTTTTTATAAAAAATCGTTGATCGGGGTGTATTGCATATCAAATGCCTCGGCAACACCTCTGTAGGTCACATTGCCAAAAACCACATTGGCCCCGGCTCGGATTTCCGGGTTCTCCTGCATGGCCTTTTTCCATCCTTTATTAGCAATTTCCACGGCATAGGGAAGGGTGGCATTGGTCAGGGCCAGGGTCGAGGTCTTGGCCACGGCCCCGGGAATGTTGGCCACGCAGTAGTGGACAATCTCTTCAACGACATAGGTCGGGTTACCATGAGTAGTCGGCTTTGAGGTTTCAAAGCAGCCTCCCTGGTCAATGGCGACATCCACCAGCACCGCGCCCTTTTTCATGGTTTTCAACATTTCGCGGGAGATCAATTTAGGGGCCCGGGCACCGGTGATCAGCACTGCGCCGACGATCAGATCCGCCTCTTTTATCAATCTGCGGGTGGTCGCCGGGCTGGCCATAAGCGGAAAGCAATTGCGGGGCATCACATCACTGAGGTAGCGCAGCCTTTCCAGGCTCATGTCCAGAATATAGACCTTCGCTCCCAGGCCGCAGGCCATTTTTGCGGCATTGATTCCGACCACACCGCCGCCAATGATGACCACTGTACCGGGATCAACTCCTGGAACACCGCTCAACAGGACCCCTTCGCCGCCCTGGGCCATTTCCAGATATTTGGCACCCTGCTGGATGGCCATCCTGCCGGCGACCTCGCTCATGGGGGTGAGCAGGGGGAGAGAACCATCGTTCTTCTGGATCGTTTCATAGGCAATCCCGACAGCACCGCTTTGGATGAGGGCGCGGGTCAGCTTTTCGGCGGCAGCAAGATGGAGATAGGTGAAGACAATCTGTTCCTTACGTATAAGCGGGTACTCGGGAGGTAATGGTTCCTTGACGTGCATGACCATATCCGCACGTTTGTATATCTCCTGAGGAGTATTCACGATTTCGGCACCGGCCCGGACATAGGTTTCATCGGCAAAACCGCTGCCGATACCGGCTGTCTGTTCCACCAGCAGGGTATGGCCGTTCTGTTTCATTACTTCTACACCGGCGGGTGTCATACAGACACGGTTCTCCTCGGCTTTGATCTCTTTTAATATCCCTACGATCATTGGAACCTCCTTGATAGGTTACTTTTCGGTTTTGTTGAAATACGGTTGCCGCAGGGAGGTTGGATGGCATTTTCCGGCCTTGTGCGACAATCTTTGAGAGAAATGCGGGTTAAAAAATCAATCAGGATCGGATGTACCCGTTCAGGGCATTCATAGTGGGGAATATGACCCGCCTCATCGATGGGATGAAATTCGATATCCGGTATGAGCTTTCTGAGTACCAGACTGTCGGTAAATGGTATCGTCTGGTCTTGTCGCCCCCATATCAGCAGGGTGGCTCGCTTCTGCTGGCCGATCCGCCTGTATGTTTCGGCTGCGCCATGCAGAAGGCCATGGCGCTGCGTGGACAACAGGGCTCTTTTGTATCCCCGGTAGTACATCTGTTCTCGGAAGTTATCTACATAATCAGGAGACACACGATCGGGTCTGAAGAAATCATAGAAGAGTCTGGAAAGAAGTATTTTCTCGGCGAAAAAATGGCTGTGCAGCTCACCCAGCACCGGGAGGGTTTCCAGTCTTGAAGCAAGGGAGGGACGGGGCGCGACCCCGGCCGGATCAATCAGGCAGAGTCTGCGGGTTTCGGCGGGATGACGATCGGTGAACCGGGCGGCAATAACGCCACCCATGGATACCCCAATCAGATCTGCCGGCAGAGAAAAATTAAGGGCTGTGAGCAGCTGGAGCAGCTGCCGGTCGAAGAGGTCCGGATTGTAGGCGGTTTCAGGTCGATCGGAAAAACCACGTCCGTACAGGTCGTAACGAAGAACCCGAAAACCGGCGTCTGCAAGGGCAGCGAAGGTTGGATCCCAGATATAATCTGGAACACTGAAGCCGTGTATCAATGCAACCGGTTGTCCGTTCAGCGGACCCGCAATTTCATAGTGAACCGTACCGTCCAAAAGATCGATAAACGCGCCTGGGGCCCGGTATCTGGCTGCGGCATCCAAGGTGGGGGACACACCACCATGGGGAAAAACAACCTTCATTTGCCTGTATTACCTGTCGGTCAACGAAAGCAGTACCTCCGCTGATCCGTATGCTCCTATTTGGCGAAGCCGAACAGCCGCGGCAGAAATAATGACAGATCTGGCCAGTATGTTGTTGCGATCACCACTGGAATCAAGCCCCCTATCATCAGTTTCAATGCCGGTGCTATGTAATGTTCAATAGGACATTTGCCGATCCTGCCGGCCAGGTAGAGGATGGGCGCCGTGGGAGGGGTCACATTCCCCAGACCCAGGTTGACCCCTAAAATAGCGGCAAAATGGAGGGGATGAATTCCCAGTTCTTTCATAATCGGAAACAGCAGCGAGGCCGCCAGGATGGTACCACTGATATCATCCATGATCATGCCAAGGACGAGTAGAAAGATATTGACCAGCATCAGGATCACATACTTGTTGGAGGAGAACTCCATGATCCGGGCCGCCATCTCCTGTGGAAGCTGTTCCATGGTCATGATCCTGGTGTTGATCATCACGAAGAAGAGCATGATAATCAGCACGCCTGTTGTCGTGGCTGAGGAGACAAATGCCCGTCCCAGGCTTTTTAATGTCAGGGCCTTGTAGACAAACATGGAGACCGGGATAACATAGAGTACCGAGACACAGGCCGCTTCGGTCGGCGTGGCAATCCCCCCGTAGATCCCACCCAGGATGATGAGGGGCAGGAGCAGTGACAGGGTGGCCTTGTAAGTGGAGCGACCGATTTCCTTGAACTGTTCGACGGGCGTGGCCTTGGGCAGAAGTTTCAGCGGCATCTTCCTGGTCATGAAATAATTCAGGATACAGAAAATGAAGATCGTCAGGATGCCGGGGCCGACTGTGGCCAGCCAGCAACCGGGTATGGATTGATAGGTGATCAGGGCAAATAGAATCATGGAGACGCTGGGCGGGATCAGCTGGCCCAGGATCGAGGCGCAGGCGACCAGGGCCGTTGCGTATCCACGCGAGTAGCCGTTCTCCTCCATGCGGGGGATCATAATGGTACCGATCGCTGCAACCGCTGCCGAACAGGAGCCGCCAATGGATCCGAACATCGCACAGCCGACGATGGTCACGGCGCCGAGTCCGCCCCTGATCCGGCCGACAAGGGAGTTGACAAATTCTATAAGGCGTACGGCCAGACCGCCGCTACTCATGAGACTGCCGACCAGGATGAAAAAGGGAATCGTCAACAGAACCACGGATTTGATCTGATAAAAGGCCGTGGGGATCAGCAGCCTCGAGCTCATGTCAAATGAGGTGACCAGAAACAGGGACATGGCCCCGAAGGCCATGGCCACGGGCACGCCAAGAATCATCAAAAAGATAAGCAGTCCTAAACCAATTGCTAAAGTTGCCAAAGTATCACCCTATTTTTGAAGTCTGCCGGGGACGGTATACCTGGTATGCCAGGTCCAGAAATTCCACGAAAAAATAGATAACCATCAGAGCGGCACCAACCAGAATCGAGATCTGGAACCAGACGGTCGGTATCTGAAGGGTCGGAGTGACCTCATGCTTCAATATGCTCCACTTGACGTAACCATAACTCCAGACCGTCATGTAGGAGGAAATAACAACCGCCACGGCAGTGGAGAGGGCCCTGATACCGTTCAGGATCCGCTGATTTTTGATAAAGAGATGCATCATGTCCGCCTTGATATGGCTCCGGTCATAGGTGCCATAAGCGGCACCCATGAGATAGAGCCACACCGCGGTGTGTCCGGTCAGTTCGTCCAGTCCTGAAATGGAAATTTCAAAAACATATCTGGTGATGACCTGCAGAAACATGGTGGTAGTCGCCATGACCGTAACCACGATAATGATTGTTTTCATCCCGCCAGCCAAAAACCAATCCACCCTCTTCAGTATTTTCTGGAGTCTCCCCATGATGTTTCTCTCTGGTCCGGAATATAATGTGGACACGTTGCCCGGTTGCGGCAGCGTTATATCCTTTGAGTTAACGCAAGGGCGGAAAACCTTCCCGGGGAACAGTTCCCGCCCTGCTGTTTCACTGTATTATAGTCTACTGATCGCTGACTGCCTTTCGTATCTTGTCCATCCACACCTTGCCGACGATGTCATCCAGCTTAACCCAGCATGTTCTGGCTGCTTTTTTAGCGGCGGCCAGTTTTGCCGGATCATCGGCCAGGTCAACAATAGTCAGACCATGATCTTTGAGTTTCTGGATGTATTCCATGTCTTCCTTTTCAGCAGCATTGACCCGCATTGCGGCCTCTTTGGCGACCACGTCTTCGATGATTTTACGGTCAGCGGGATCAAGGGAATTCCATCTGTCCAGATTGATTGTATATCCCCAGAGCTCCACGCTATCACGATAAAAGACGAAGTATTTATTCAGGTCGCGGCAGCAGCTGTAGGTCTGGAACGGGCCACCGCCGGCCTGGCCGTCCACAACGCCGGTGCTGATGGCGGTGGGCACTTCGCTGTAAGGGATGAGCGCGGGAGTGAAACCCATGGCCTTCCAGTAGCACTCAAAGGCGGCAATAGGGGGTGTCCTGATTTTGATTCCCTTGGCCTCTTCCGGAGTAGTGGCCGCTCTTTTACTCAGGGAAACACCGGTAAAACCCTGCAGCCAGGTGCCCAGCCAGTGCATGTTGACGTCCTTGGCCCAGGTCTTGAACATGTCATCCATGAACCCTCCGGTACCGAAAGCCTTTTTGGCTTCGTCGTAGGTGGTGACAATATAGGGGGTATAGGTTGCGTTCCAGCGCGGATCGTAACTGGGTGACATGGGGCTGAGCATCATGTCGATATCACCCCGGTTGACCATCTCGTTGAGTTCCGCCCAGTCACCAAGTTCCGGACCGTAGATTTTGAAGGTGATCCTGCCATCGGTCTGCTTGGTTACGCTGGCGGCGATCCGTTCGATGGATTTCATGTGCGCGCTATCCTTGGGATAGACGGTTTGGGCTATTTTTAATTTGATTTTTTTGGTTCCGGCCTGACTGACAGCAGGTATCCCGAAACTACAGAGAACTGCCACCATGAGGCCTGCAAAAAGACATTTTTTCAATAGCTGCATCTGATTACTCCTTTTCCCCTTAAGATTGAAGATACGTCTGAGCATGATTATCACCTGTTCAGACTTTTAGGTAACAAATGGGTTATGCGTCGTTTGCATAAAGAGGAAAACGTTCGCACAACTCATTGACTTCTTTACGCACCTGAACCGGCAGAGTCTCGTTTTCCGGCTGTTGCAGAATGCGGTCGATCCATTCAACAATCTGGATCATCTCTGTTTTTCCCATTCCCCTCGCTGTCACCCCCCCTGTACCGATCCGCAGACCGCTGACACGCCCGGGTTTTTCGGCATCACGCGGCACTACATTACGATTGAGCACGATACCAGCGGTTTCCAGCAAGGTCTCTGCTTTTGCACCGGTGATGTTTTTCCCCTTGAGGTCCACCACAACCTGATGATTTTCTGTTCCTCCCGTTACCAGAAGATACCCCTTGTCCGCCATCGACTGCCCCATCAGCGAGGCGTTTTCGGCTGTTTTTTGCTGCAGTCGCATAAATTCCGGGGTGGCGGCCAGTTTGAAAATTACGGCCTTGGCAGCTATGAGGCTGACGGCGCTGGTTCCCTGTCCTCCTGGAAATACGGCGCGGTTGAGCCGTTTGCCATATTTTTCTCTGGCAAGTATTACTCCGCCACGTCCGCCCATCATGGTTTTATACGTGGTGAATGTGACGAAATCGCAGTGCGGTACCGGGCTGGGAATAACCTTACCGGCGATCAGACCGGCTATATGCGCCGCATCCG
>Ga0256913_10001804_pt1 | contig 10965 bp, 6 predicted proteins | sample Axial_MatmetaG_FD_185970 | JGI IMG/M metagenome (GOLD analysis project Ga0256913, IMG submission 185970) | Deep-sea worm associated microbial mat communities from Axial Seamount, Juan de Fuca Ridge, Pacific Ocean - Axial_Mat | ecosystem: Environmental > Aquatic > Marine > Oceanic > Microbial...
GAAAATCATTTGTATAATAAGAACAACGCATGGAGCCATCCAGTGCTTCCGTGAGCATGCCGCGGTCTTCGGCAATATCTGCCAGCCGGCTGTAATGTGTGCCTGCTTCTGCATAATCCTTACGATCGTACTCAATGCGTGCAGCTTTCAGCAGGGCCCCGGCCGTATAAGCATTATCCGGAAATCCGATGATTTTCAGGTAATACTGAAAAGCTTTGTCCGTATCCCCCTGTCTTGTATAACAATCGGACAGGTAGTCATAAGTTTTCAGCACAAAACCTCCTTGCGGGAATTGATGCAGATAATTTTCAAGCCTGTTAACAGCTTCGTCATAACGGCCGTTCATATACAGATTTTCCCCTGCTGTGAAAACGAGTGAATCCTCTTCCCCTGTTGACACCTGAACAAAATCCAGTTTTTTGGTATAGGCAAAATATTCATCAACTTTACCTTCGTCCATATAAATACTTTGCAAAGTGCTTAATGCTTCTTTAGCCTCGGTGGAGGCAGGATATTTATCCACAACCTGTTTGAGTACTTTGATGGCCTGATCGTTCTGGTTGTTGTTGTAATAGATAAAGCCGAGTTTCAACAGCGATTTCTTTGCCAGATGGCTGCCGGGCTTTTCTTTCACGAGTTTGTCAAAATAGACTATGGCATGCCGCATATCATTCTGAATGACGTAGGTGGAAGCAATTTCGTAAAGGGCATCGTCATACAGATAGGATTTTTTGTATCGCTGTGTAAGTTGTGTCAATATATCAATTTTGCGGTTGAAGTCGCCTTTGGCACCATAGCAGAAAGCCCGTTGATACATAGCATAGTCTCCGTTTTGGACATGACTTTGAATAACTTTGTCGTACAGGGCTGATGCCTGATCAAATTTTTTCAGGATAAAATAAGAATCTGCCAGACGGAGTGTGGCATCCGAAATAAGATCTTTGGAGGTTTCCCGGGTTTGCAGGAACTTTTTAAACCAGGTGATGGCCTGCCAGTAATCTTTCCGGTTGAAATAAGTATATGCCAGGTTGTAAATTGCTTTGGGATATAATTCCGAAGAGGAAGCTCCCGGTATATTTAAGAATGCCTGATACAGTCCGGCAGCACCTGAATAATCTTTATTTCTGTATAATCCTTCCGCTTTCCAGAAAAGAGCCTGCTGTTTAATTTCTGTGTTAGCATCATATTTCATGGCTTTGTCAAATCCATCCATAGCAGCGCTGTAATTGCCCTGGTTAAACTGGCTTACGGCATAAGAGAAGGCCAGTTCCTGATAAACGGATTGTAATTCCGGGCTCATTTGATTTGATTGTTCAATGGATTGCAGGGCTGCCTCATAATTATTGGATGCCAGGAATAATTGCCCGAGCAGCTCGTATGCTTCATCAACTTTGTCTGATCCTTTGTTCTTTTCAATGAATTCTTTAACGATGGCAATGGGGTCGTTATACAAATCACCGCCAAGTTCTATTGAAAGTTTTGCGTAGTTGATCAAAGCATCTGCTGTTATGTCGGGGTCGGTTGCTTCTTGATATGCTTTCCGGAAAGCATTCCGGGCAAACTTTTTTTGTCCTGTATTCAGGTAGCAAAAACCGAGGTTGTACCAGGCATTTTGTTTATTTTCGCTATTAGCTTCGCTGGCCTTCTGGAAATTACTGATAGCAGCATTGTACTGTTTGTTCCTGAACTTGGTGTAACCGATACGGTAATGCTCATCGGGTGTGAGTTTTTTTCCACCCGATCTTTCATAGTCTTCAAAATATCTGAGAGCGTTTGCATAATCTCCCAACTCATAATAAGCGTTGGCAATAAGGCGGTTCACTTCACCACGTATTTTACGGTCGGCTTTTTTCAAATACCCCGCTCCTTCATTGATTACCAGCTGGTAATTGCCCCGTTCGTAATAAATATGGAGAATATAATAAGGGACATATTTATTGAACTTTCTGTTGTTCTCGATGGCTTTAAAACTTTTCAACGCCTCTTCATACCGGCCATGCTGATACTGAATGTGGCCGTAATAGAAATTGGCTGCCGGGCCATAGTTGCTTTTGGAATCGAGAATCTGGGAAAAAGAAACTGCTGCCTCATCAAATTTGTTCAGGCTTAATTCGCTGTATCCTTTTTTATAATAATATTCATCGCGTTGCTCTCTGGTGAGTTTCTCGGGAGACGTTTTTTCAAAGGCTTCCAGTGTCTCGGTATATTTCCGTGATTTGAAATATAACTTTCCGAGTTCGAAATAGACTTTAGGCAGCCAGGCGCTTTCGGGATAATCTGTGACAAACTTCCTGACACTCTGCAAGGCATCTTTGTTGCCGAGGGCTACTTTGCTGATTGTACTGTAATAAACAGCATTCTCATAAAAAGCATCATGCGGGTTGCCGTTTTCGGCCATATACTTTTCAAATAACGACCCGGCGGCTCCGTAATTCTGCTGGTTATAAGCCGTCATGGCCTGTCTGTAGGTTTCCTGCGGCGGGTTGTAATAAACTGATTTTTGTGCCTGCAACGGCATATAACCCAATAAAACGAAACATAAAACTGCAATGTAGAAGACTTTTTTCATCCGGTTTGCTAACTATAAATAATTAATAGTTGAAAAAAGTAAAGAATGTTTCTATACGGTAGATGGTTTTTGTGTTGTTTTCAGAGTAACGGAAAAAAGTGGGAATTCATATAAACATTCATACTTTTATCAATAAAAAAAAGTTCAACAGGCCTGTAAGCGGGATTCTGTACCTGCCCGAGATTCTGTCGGGCGGGTGTCTGTCATTTATCTGGGTGATACATCACTGCATCACTCTAGCAGCCTACCCGCCGGCATCGGACGAGCAGCCCTCAAACGCCGGCTTATTTGGCCTTGCAACCCATAAGGTTTACCCCTGCAAGATGTCACCACCTTGCAGCGTGGGCTCTTACCCCACGTTTTCACCCTTATCTTGCCAGAGGCAAGACGGTTATTTTCTGTGGCACTCGCTGTCACCATCCGTAGATGGCGCCTTCCCGTTAGGAAGTATGGTGCTCTGTGTTGTCCCGACTTTCCTCCCCCTTGCGGGAGCGACAGACCGGCCTGTTGAACAGTGCAAAGATACGCATTCCGTTTGCTTGACAATGTTTGTGCCATGGATATCGGGAGTATTGGTATTATTTAATTAATTTTGAAAAAAATTAGGGTGTTATGGTACAGTATTGTGGCATGTTCGGTGGCACGGAAATCATTCTGATCCTTGTGGTTATTGCCTTGTTATTTGGGGCTAAAAAAATACCGGAATTGGCCAAAGGCTTGGGTAAGGGTGTCAGGGAGTTTAAAGACGCCACGGAAGAAAGTGGTCTGGCCAAAGACCTGAAGGATATGGCTTCGGAAGTAAACAAGGTGAAGAAAGATGTGGAGAAACTGGACCCGAAGAAAATGCTGAATGTAGATAATCCGTTAAGTTCAAAGAAAAAATAATCCGGTTTTCTTACCGGACAGAAACCGTCACATTATTAAACAAAACTATTTCGTTGAAAGATTTAACCGTAGGCAGAGAAGGAAAACAGATATTCAGATTTGCCTTGCCTATGTTGGCCGGTAATGTCTTTCAGCAGTTGTATAACGTTGTGGACAGCATTGTTGTGGGAAAAGTGATCGGGAAGGAAGCGTTAGCAGCTGTCGGAGCTAATTTCCCGCTCATATTTGCTCTCATCTCTTTTGTGGTTGGTATTGCTGTGGGCGCTACGGTAATCATTGCTCAGTTTTTCGGGGCCAAACAAATGGATAATGTAAAAAAGACGATAGATACATTGTACATTTTCCTGTTTTTTGCTGCTATCATTATAACAACCGTGGGAATAGTCTTCAGTAGATTCATTTTCAACCTGATCAGCCTGCCGGATGACGTTATAGGGCTGGCAATCGATTATTTTAAGGTCTATGCCTTCGGTTTTATTTTCTTTTTCGGCTTTCAGGGAACAAGCGCTATTCTGCGCGGTCTGGGCGATTCGCTGACACCGCTCTATTTTCTGATCATCTCAACCCTTGCCAATGTGGCATTTGATATTTTATTTGTCGTGGGCTTCGGTTGGGGTGTGAAAGGAGTGGCCCTGGCTACGGTTATCGCTCAGGCGGGGGCTTTTTTTACCATTATTCTGTACCTTAACAAATACCATGTTTTTCTGGATATTTCTCCCCTGAAAATGCGTTTTGATAAAAGTATTTTTAAGAAAAGTCTGAAAATAGGTTTGCCTACAGGTATCCAGCAGACGGTGGTAGCTATCGGATTTCTGGCATTGTACCGTATCGTCAATATGTTTGGCACACCGACAATAGCGGCTTACAGTATAGCCGTTCGTATTGATATGATTGCGGGGATGCCTGCCATGAACTTTTCGGCGGCCTTATCCACGTTTGTCGGCCAGAATATCGGTGCCGACAAGTACGAGCGTGTTAAACATGGCCTGAATGCTGCTTTCGGGATGACATCGGTTATCTCAATAATTGTTTCGGTGGGCGTTATTATGTTTGCAAGTCCGCTGATGTATTTGTTCACCAACGATGCTGAGGTGGTGGAAATAGGTAAACAATATATTTATATCGTAAGTGGCTTTTATCTGCTGTTTTCCAGTATGTTCATCATGAACGGGGTGCTTAGGGGAGCGGGAGATACGTTCTTCCCGATGATCATCACTATTCTGGCACTGTGGGTCATCCGTATTCCTCTGTCTTATTACTTGTCGCTGAAACTCGGAGCCATTGGCATCTGGTGGGGAATTCCTATTGCCTGGGCTTTCGGGGTTACAGCCAATTATATCTATTACAAAACGGGTAGGTGGAGATCAAAAGTGGTGGTCAAACACCGGCACGAGAATGAATAAAAGTTGTTAACAGTTAACAAATCTTCTTCAACATATTATTGCCTTATAGAAGGAACATGTTTACATTTACTCTCCCATTTTAAAATATACTTACGTATGAAAACCAATTGCCTTATATTAATCATTGCCCTTATGTCGCAAATGAGCTTAAAAGCCCAGAACCAAATGCAGAAAATCCAATATCCCGAAGCCGGAAAAGTAGATACCGTTGACATTTATTTCGGCCACAAAGTGGCAGACCCGTACCGCTGGCTGGAAGATGATAACTCGCCAGAAACCAAAGCTTGGGTGGAGGCTGAAAACAAAATCACTTTTGATTACCTGAGTAAGATCCCTTTCAGGGAAGCTTTAAAAGAGCATCTGGCGGAAATATGGAATTATCCCAAATACAGAGTGCCTTTCAAAAAAGGCGGCCGTTATTTTATGTTTAAAAATGATGGTGTGCAAAATCAGGATGTGTTGTATATGATGAATGATCCGCAGGATGACCCCGAAGTGTTACTTGATCCTAACCTGTTTTCAGCAGACGGGACGGTAGCTCTGGCTGATATCAGTGTGTCGAAAGACGGAAAATATCTGGCTTACAGTATTTCTTCAGGGGGGTCCGACTGGAATGAGATCCATGTGATGAACATAGAAACAAAAAAAACGCTTTCTGACCGCATCCAGTGGGTGAAGTTTTCGGGTATCTCGTGGAAAGATGACGGGTTCTTCTATTCAGCCTACAACAAACCAAATAAGGAAGATGTCTTGTCGGGCCAGAACAGGTTTCATAAAGTTCTTTACCACCGTCTGGGTACATCCCAGTCGGAAGACAAGTTGATTTTTGATAATCCTGAAAAACCTTTACGGAATTATTATGGATATGTTACTGATGATGAGCAGTTTCTGATTGTGGGCGAAACGGAAAGTACCAGTGGCAATGCCCTGTATGTTTCCAGGACAGATGATATTGACCACCTGGAGTTTAAAAAAATAGCCGGCGGTTTTAACTATGACTACCAGGTGATAGGCAATGTAGGTGATGAATTATATATTCAGACAAATGAGCATGCCCCCAAAGGGAAGATCATCAGGGTGGATTTCAACAATCCTGAATGGGGTCAGTGGATGGATATAATACCCGAAAAGGAAGATGTGCTTGAAAGTTCGGGCATGGTCGGCGGAGAATTATATACACAGTATCTGAAAGATGCCAGCAACAGAGCTTATTTTTATACGATGGACGGCGCATTGATCCGGGAGCTGAAGTTGCCCGGGATTGGTACGATAAGCAGTTTTAACGGTGAGAAAGATGACAATACGGCCTTTTATGGTTTTACGTCCTTCACATTTCCGTCTAATATTTACATCTATGACGTGGAAAAAGGGAAGTCGGAATTGTACAGGAAATCGGAATTGAAATTCGACAGTGATGCCTACGAAACAAAGCAGGTTTTCTACGAAAGTAAAGACGGAACGAAAGTGCCGATGTTCATTGTGTATAAAAAAGGGATGAAACGCGATGGCAATAATCCGACACTGTTGTATGGATATGGCGGTTTCAATATCAGTCTGACACCCGGTTTCAGTATCAGCCGAACAGCCTTCCTGGAGCAGGGTGGCATTTATGTGATGGTCAACTTGCGGGGTGGGGGAGAATATGGCGAAGCCTGGCATAAAGCAGGGATGAAGATGAATAAACAGAATGTGTTCGACGATTTCATTTATGCCGCCAAATATCTGATCAGGGAAAAATACACATCAAGTGATAAGCTGGCCATTATGGGAGGGTCCAACGGCGGACTATTGATAGGTGCCTGTATGACACAAGAGCCTGAATTATTCAAAGTGGCCATACCGATAGTCGGGGTACTGGATATGCTGAGATACCACAATTTCACCATTGGCTGGGCCTGGGCTACGGACTACGGGCGGAGCGATGAAAGTGAAGAGATGTTTAAATATCTGTTTGCTTATTCACCGCTACACAATATTAAAGAAGGTGTAGATTATCCGGCAACATTAGCTATTACGGCAGACCATGATGACAGGGTGGTGCCGGCGCATACCTTTAAATTTATGGCGACCTTACAGGAAAAAAACAGCGGAAAAAATCCTGTGCTGGTTCGTATCGAAACAAGAGCCGGGCACGGAGCCGGTAAACCTACATCAAAACAGATAGAAGAAGCCGCTGATATATACAGTTTTATCATGTATAATCTGGGAATGAATCCGGAGTTTTAGTCATACTTAACAATTTGTTAATATGAGTAGTTAAAAATATATTTGATCTTTTTATTAATTGCGCTCATAATTTAAAAACCCGAAAACATTGGAAATTTATTACCTGATTATTGTCGTACTCTTGTTTATCCTTGCGGCTTCCGACCTGATCGTCGGGGTGAGTAATGATGCTGTTAACTTTATCAATTCTGCTGTCGGTTCCAGGGTGGCTTCTTTCAAAGTTATTATGGCCGTTGCTGCCGTGGGTGTGCTTGTGGGAGCTGTGTTCTCAAGTGGCATGATGGAGGTGGCTAGAAAAGGGATCATGGACCCGCATATGTTCACCTTCAGCGAGGTGATGATCATTTTCCTGGGAGTCATGATCACGGATATTATTCTGTTGGACGTATACAACACGGTAGGTTTACCGACGTCCACTACGGTATCCATTGTGTTTGAATTGTTGGGAGCATCGGTGGCAATGGCTTCTATCAAGATCATGATGGCAGAGAATGGTCCCGGATTAAGTGAATTTATTAACTCATCCAAAGCGCTGGCTATCATAACCGGTATCCTTTTATCGGTGATTATCGCTTTCTCGGTGGGTGCTGTCATTCAATATCTGGCACGACTAGCCTTTTCCTTTAATTTTAAGAAAAGGATGAAATATCTCGGTGCTATCTGGGGAGGTGTTGCCTTGACAGCCATGACTTATTTTCTGCTCATCAAAGGCGCTAAAGGCGCTTCTTTCATGACGGATGATGTGAAACACTGGATATCTGCCAACAGCGGGATGCTCATTGTTTATTCGTTCGTAGGCTGGACAGTGTTGCTGCAACTGTTGTTTTGGCTGTTCCGACTGAATATTCTAAAACTGATAGTTCTGATGGGAACATTCTCGCTGGCGATGGCATTTGCCGGCAACGACCTGGTGAACTTTATCGGGGTACCGATCGCCGGTTATAATTCATATCAATTATTTGTTGACTCCGGAGGTGCCGATCCGAGTTCATTCCTGATGCAGGGGCTGGCAGGGAAAGTCCCCACACCGACTTTGTTTCTGCTGATTGCCGGACTCATTATGGTTATTACGTTGTTTACTTCAAGTAAGGCCAAGTCAGTAGTGAAAACATCAATTGACCTGAGCCGTCAGGAAGCAGGGGATGAGCGTTTCAGGCCTACCTGGATGTCGAAAGTGCTGGTGCGTTCGTCTATTAATATGTCTACGGGTCTGAAAAAGATCGTTCCTGAAAAAGTCAGGAAAGGTGTAGCCAGGCAGTTTGAACCGTATAAAGACCCGGAGGAAGGTTCCGATCCTCCTTCGTTCGACCTGATCAGGGCCTCAGTAAACCTGACTGTTGCCAGTATCCTGATTGCCTTCGGTACTTCGATGAAACTGCCTTTGTCAACTACCTACGTGACGTTTATGGTGGCTATGGGTACTTCACTTTCCGATAAGGCGTGGGACAGGGAAAGCGCTGTGTACAGAATATCCGGTGTTATTGCCGTTATCGGTGGTTGGTTCCTGACGGCCATGAGCGCTTTCACAGTCGCTTTTATTTTTGTGTATATCATTTACTACGGCGGACAGTTTGCTTTACTGGGCCTGTTATTGGTAGCTTCCTTTATCATCTACCGGACACATATCATTCATAAAAGATCGAAAAAAGAAAAAGAAGAAGACGTTAGCGAGGTGCAAACGGTTACGGATGAAAATATTGCCGAAAAAACCAATAAAGGGATTATCAAAAATATCAAGAAGATTTCTACCGAGTTGCAGAGAACGTTTGAAGGGCTGGAAAAAGAAGATATTAAGGAATTGAAGAAGGCCAAGAAAGAGATCGGGAAAATGACAGCGAGGACAAAATACCTGAAAGATCATATCAATGTGGTTATTGATAAGCTGAAACAGGAATCGGTGGATACGGCTTACTATTTTGTGACAACGCTGGATTATATGCGCGAGATGCTGCACAGTATCACTTTTATAGTAACACCGGCTGCCAATCATGTGGACAATAATCACAAACCATTGGGCCCGTTCCAGATTGAAGAGCTTAAGATGCTGGAGAAGAAACTAAGTGAGATGATCACTATTGTTACGAAAAGCATAGAAGATCAAGACTTTTCTACGCAGGATGAATTGCTTAAAATGGAAGAGGAATTGCTCGAACTGATACACAAAGTGAATAAAAACCAGATCAAACGGTTGAAAAATGCCGAGGTGGGTACCAAAAGCAGTATCTTATTCCTGAATATGGTTAACGAGTTGAAGAATTTGTCGTTGCAACTGGTTAATCTGTATAAATCGCAAAGAGACTTCTTAAATTTCAAAAACGGAAATTGATCACACGATATCCGAAAAAGATCATCAGCGGAGGGCAGTCGGGCGTTGACCGGGCTGCCCTTGATGCTGCCCTGGAACTGGGGATGGCCATTGGTGGCTGGTGCCCGGCCGGAAGAAAAGCAGAAGATGGCCGCATTGCCGATAAATATCCACTGCAGGAAACTAATCAGGAAAATTACGAAATGCGCACCCGCCTGAATGTTCGTGACAGTGACGCTACGCTAATACTTTTCCGGAAAATTTTTGATGAAGGAACGTTGTTAACGGAACGTATGGCGGAAATGCTGCAGAAGCCCGTGCTGACCGTTGATCTTGAGTTAAACGTAGAAGATAACCTTGAAAAAGTTGTTTCGTGGCTTAAAAAACAACGTCCGGAAGTGCTGAATGTGGCCGGTCCGCGCGAAAGCAACAGCCCGGGTATTTATCTGGCAGCTTATGAGTTTCTGAAAAAGGTGTTGCTTTTAAGATAACTTTCTCGGCGAAGTATGTAATAACACAGCCAGATCAAAAACCAAATCCGGTTAATAAAAGAGTTCTCGTCATGTGAACTTTGCTCATGGTGTATTGGAATTTATTTGAAACGTGTCCCTATCCTTTAACTGCACTCACAAACCTGTCTTTGTCGCGGATGTCTTTATGGAGGGAAATGTTAATGTAACTCCGCTTTGCCAGCAAAGAAACTATATCTTTTCCTTTATTCTCGTTAATTTCAAAATAAACACGACCGTTGGCGGCCAGGTGAGTCCGGCAAAAATCCAGGACGGCTTCGTAAAACAGTAGTGCACGATCATCGGCAACGAAGAGGGCTGCATGAGGTTCGTTTTCGAGGACATTTGGCTGCATCAGCGCTTTGTCGCTTTCCGTAACATAAGGTGGGTTGCTTACAACGACATCATACACCGGAAATGAGGCGTAAGTCTCAGGGTTAAGTATGTCCATTTGCTCAAAACGGATATCCAGACCGTTCAGCCTGCTGTTTTCGTTAGCCGTCTCCAATGCTTCCGTAGATATATCAACAGCCGTTACTACTGTTTCAGGTAAATGTTTTTTCAATGCCAGGACGATACATCCGCTTCCTGTACCGATATCAATGATTTTCGAGCTTGAATTTTGTTCGTTTTTAATGATTAGTTGAACGAGCTCTTCAGTTTCCGGCCTGGGTATCAGTACGGAAGGGTTAACATGCAACATTAAATCAAGGAATGATGCCTTTCCGGTGATGTACTGAACGGGTTTATGGTTTAACAGGTCTTTCACAGCCATGTGCAACTGCAGCATTTCAGACTCATTCAGTCTGATTTCCGGCTCAAGGGCCAGATCAACCCGCGTGATACCGAAAAAATGTTCGATCAGAATATCGGTCATTTGCCTGCTTTCTTCTTTACCGAAATCCCCTGCAAGCATTCCAATATATTGCTGCCTTAGTTCTGATAAGTTGTTACTTTTCCATTTCATTATTTTGCAATATTAACAAATCGTTAAGAATTCGGATTCCCGCTTGCAGAACTGTTTAAGCTAACATGAAAATTTTATTTTTGCGCGTACCATTTTAAAAA
>Ga0256913_10001805_pt1 | contig 10964 bp, 11 predicted proteins | sample Axial_MatmetaG_FD_185970 | JGI IMG/M metagenome (GOLD analysis project Ga0256913, IMG submission 185970) | Deep-sea worm associated microbial mat communities from Axial Seamount, Juan de Fuca Ridge, Pacific Ocean - Axial_Mat | ecosystem: Environmental > Aquatic > Marine > Oceanic > Microbial...
GTATAACATTATTTTAATGGGAGGAATATCGCCGACAATGTGGCTACCTGATACAAGCGAGAAAGACTTTATAACCCATGTGAGGGAGTGGCTCGATTTGCGAAAGATAAACAGTCGCCTGGTACAGTCAGCTGGTGATCAAGTGCCGCCTGGAACAGAAATTAAAAGGATTAACCTGGTATATGATATTGTTGAGGAATATGGTCGATATTAAAAGTTCAATCGCAAAAATATGAAATAATTAAATCGTAGTATATATTGATTTGTTTTTATAAAAAGGTGAATTCGATAATAATGAATTTCTTTATATCCCTGCATTTTTCAATGAAAAATAAAAGCAAAATCTAAAAAAATAATTTAGTAAAGTTTATCAAAAAGACGTTTCCAGAATGAAAGTATATTACAAACAAATTTGGATTCTTATTTTTATCTATTTTCTGGATTGAGAGTCCAGCTTAAAAGCACTGAATTTTCGGAGTTTTTAAAGTTTATTATGGAAACAAAAAACAATAATTTTTGGACTTGTGTTTATGTAGCAGAAGCTTTAGTCCTTAATAATTATAAAATAGATGTAGATCAGATATTTAAAACAGAACTTGAGAGGGATGGGTCTGAAAAGAATCAAATGAATACGATTGAATAAATTTGATATTAAGCAATATTGTAATAGGATCTGAGAATAGATGTGACAATGTATTGTAAAACAAAATAAAGACCTCATTTAATAATGAAACTTAATCAATTGTTTTTTTTAGTTATCCTTTTTGTTTTATTCCTGCTAATCGGATGTAGTAGTTGTAGCAGTAATAATTCATGCAATCTTACCGGGGTTTCAGATTCACTGAGAGAACAAGCCATTCATGAATTAAGACAAAATTTACATACACAATCAAAATGGGTAAAAGTGCATGCAGCAGAATATTTGATTTGGCTAGGTTATTCAGAGGAGGCACATGAAGCTTTTATGGAGGAGCAACGAAAATATGGGGATGAGTCACCTTATCGTATTGGCATTTGGCGTGTACTCGTTCAATCTACGCCCGATCCGAAAAAGAAAAAAAAGTGGATTAATAAAATAGTAGAAGCTTTTAACAACACGGCAGGAACAGATCGGGTTCATGCTGCTGAAACATTGGCAAAGCTAAATGTTTCACTTCAAAAGGCAGCTCCGGAAACAACACAAAAAATACTCGAAGGCGAAAAGGGGTCTCTATTTATTTATACACTTTGGGGTGCTTCTATCTCCCCTGGTGATTCATTACTAAAAAATCGCAAAGTTTTGTTAGATTTTTTAGCATCACGTCAAGATAACGAATTGTTTCGATTACAGGCAGCTTATGCTTTAAGGCACTTGGGTAACCTTAGTGCTAAAGAATGGTCTCGGCTTGTAAAAATAGCCATGTCGGAATCTGACAGTTCTAAAGTTAAAACTTCTTTGCTAAGTGCTGCCCTTATTATTTCTCCTGTTGATTCTGTTCAAACCAAAACATACTTAAATATCAGAAAAAAACTTTTACGAGCTATAAATTCACCACAAAAAGCCGATCGTATGGAAATGTTGGCCGCTCTTGCGGAGAAAGGTGGAACTGAAGATTTACCAGTATTAATTTCGTTATTTAGTGGCAGTAATTCTATTAACAGCAATTTAACCAAAGAAAATAAAACTAAAAGTAATAATTTGCAGAATCCTGATGTTCGTGATGCTGCTGCCTATGCAATTTTGAAAATTGCTGATAAAAAAAATGAAACTATAGTAAAATGATAATTTTATAAATAATGAATCAAATTACACTTAGCACTTTAGACTGGATAATAATTATTGCCTATGGTATTGGAATGCTGGGGATAGGATTCTATTTCTCGCGAAAAAACAAGAGTGTTGACGATTACATGTTAGGCGGACGAGGAATGAAATCGTGGCAGGTTGGATTATCGCTTTTTGCAACAATGTTTAGTGCAATTACCTATTTGTCATTACCTGGAGAAATGATAAAGCATGGTCCTATGATATTCCTGATGATGGCATCTATGCCTTTTATATATTATATTGTGGCATATTTCTTTATTCCCTATATTATGAAATTAAAGGCTAGCAGTGCTTACGAGTTATTAGAGGAAAAGCTGGGAGTTCAGAATCGTGTTCTCGCTTCAATCTATTTTTTAACAATGCGTTTTTTGTGGATGGGAGTAGTAATTTACATGGTTGCCGAAAAAATAATCGTTCCAATTATGGGCTGGACGGAAAACGATGCTATTATGGTAAGTATAGTAATGGGAATTATTACTATAATTTATACTTCTGCCGGTGGATTACGCAGTGTAATATTTACAGATGTAGTGCAATCATTTGTATTATTGGGAGGAACTATTCTCGCAATTGTGATTATTATTAAAAATTTGGGCAGCCCCTCTGCAATTATACCGGCACAATGGCCTGAACACTGGGCAAAATGGGTCTTTTTCGACACTAATGTAAGGGTGAGTTTTTTTACCGTGTTTATTTCAACATTCGGTTGGTATGTATGTACTGCCGGTTCCGATCAGATGTCGATACAACGTTATCTGGCAACGCGCGATGTTAAAGCTGCCCGTAAAATGTATCTGAGCAATATTCTGATTGGGATTCTTGTTAATTTATTACTGATAGTTCTCGGCCTTAGTCTTTTTGCTTATGTAAAAACACATCCTGAGATTCTAAGTGCTGAAACAATAGTAGACGGAGCAGACACATTATTTCCGCGATTTATTGTGATGGGGCTTCCGGCTGGATTATCAGGGATTGTAATTGCAGGTTTACTTGCGGCAGCTATGTCAAGCCTGTCATCGGGTATTAGTTCTTCATCCATGTCAATTGTAAATGATTTTATCCTACGTTTTGGAAACAATAACATTAGTGAGGCTAAAAAAATTAAAATATCAACTGTAATTTCTTTCTTTATTGGTGTCGTAATTATATTACTAAGTTTGGTAATGGGAAATGTAAAAGGCAATTTACTGGAGCTTACCTACAAAACTGTTAATCTTTTGGTTGCCCCTTTGTTTGTTCCTTTCTTTATGGTAATGTTTGTAAGTTTTGCAAAACCGAATGCCACTTTTATTGGTACTTTATTGAGTGCTGTTTCAGCTGTAATGGTAAGTTTTTCAAATGAACTGTTTTCAATTAATATTTCATTTCTCTGGATTATTCCGGTATCATTTATTACAGGAGTTACTATTAGTATTTTAATAAGTTCTATTTCAAATAAAAAGCAAATAACGGTTAATAATTAAACCATAAATTGATTAAAAAGGGCATTTAGTAAGTGTTTTAATATGAAGAAACAAAATTCAGAATATAAACGATCCATCGAACTATATAAACAGGCCAAACAACTGTTCCCGTATGGCACACAGCTTTTTAGCCGTCGTCCTGAGTTAGGTGCTTTTGGTCAGGCACCTGTCTATTTCGAGAAAATGAAAGATGCTCACTTTTGGGATGTTGATGGAAATATGTTCATTGATACAGTTATGGGGGTCGGTCCTGTAATTTTAGGCTATACGTATGATAACGTTGATAATGCTGTTAAAGAGCAGATTGATAAAGGTATACTGGGAAGTATTAATAATGAATTGGAGATTGAAGTAGCGCAAATAATTGTTGATATGGTTCCTTCTGCCGAGATGGTTAAGTTTTGCAAAAGTGGAGGTGAGGCAGATGCTGTTGCAGTGCGTATTGCACGTGGATATACCGGAAAAGAAAAGGTTCTGTTTTGCGGATATCATGGCTGGCACGACTGGTATCTTGCCGCAAATCTGGAATCCGGGTCATCGCTCAATCAGCATTTATTACCAGGTCTAAATCCCAAAGGCGTTCCGGAATCTTTGTCGGGAACCTGCCTCCCTTTTGAGTACAATAATTTAGATAAACTAAAACAATTATTAGAAAATAATGCAGGGAAAGTTGCCTGCATTATAATGGAAGCTACCCGGTTCAAACAGCCTGCAGGAAATTTCTTGGAAGGAGTCAGAAAGTTGGCAAACGAGCATGGTTGCCTTCTTATTTTCGATGAGGTGATAACCGGGTTTCGCATGGCAAAAGGCGGAGCACAGGAATACTTTGGCGTAACTCCCGATATTTCAACTTTTGCAAAGGCGATTGCAAACGGTTATCCTCTGGCTGCTGTTGTTGGGCGTAGAGATGTTATGGAAACGCAGGCTGATAATTTTATCAGTAGTACTTACTGGAGCGATGCGTCAGCTCTTGCAGCCGGGCTTGCCACACTAAATGAAATTAAAAATCACCCCGTTTTAGAAACGATTAATAACATAGGGCAAAAGCTTATTTCTGAAATGAAAAGAATGGTACGGAAATATGAATTGAATGTAACTATTATGGGGCATGGATTTGATTTTACTTTAAATTTCAATTATACTACATCTTCTGACAAAATCATGACCCTTTTTATTCAGGAAATGATTGTACGGGGAATATATACAAATGGCGTTTTTTATCCTTGTTACACGCATTCGAATGATGATATTGAAAAAATATTAGTGGCAACAGACGAGGTTTTTGAACTGATAATTCAAGGAGTAAAGTACAATAAGATAGATCAATTACTTAAATGCCCTGTTCGGCAAACAGGCTTTAAAAGATTGGCATAAAACTTTAAAAAAACATTGGATAAAAATCAACAAAAAGAGTTTAGCAATGGAACATAGCATAGCCAATTAAGAAAACAAATAGAATTATTTAATAAATCATAAAAATACAAATATTAAAAATTTAATATCAAATATTACAATATCAATCCTTTTAGTTGGTTCGACTAATTGGAGTTATTTTCAACCAGAACATAAAGGATATGAGTTAACCCAATTTAAATCAGATGTATCTGAAATAATTGATATAGGATCAAGGTTGGAATTATTTATTGAGAACTATCTGATAGAAAAATTTAATAATACTTCTTTAGAATTACATCATCCAATGGATAAAGGCGTAGTTATGAAATTTGATAAACCATGGAAGGGGGGATTTTCGGTTTATGCCATAATCATCAAAGATGGTGATTTGAATCGGCTTTATTACAGAGGTGAACAGGTAGTTGGTAAAGATGGAAATCCAAATGAACATACTTGTTATGCAGAATTGTTAGATGATGATGGTAATGTTATTCCCGGTTATTCAGCTGTAGATTGTTTGTCATTAAACAAAGATGGTGTTGTGCAGGTGATCCGATGGAGAAACCATGCAGAATTGCCCAAAATTAAAACTAAACTGAGAATTAAATTCACAATGACAAATACTGAATTATATGGTTTATATGCGGGGAAAGTTTGTAGTAACAATAGGAAATAATTCCTCTTTTGGCTTATATAAATAAAAGAATTATAATATGATAAAACGTCCTTTAGGAAAAACAGGAATAAAAGTTTCAGAAGTATCTTTTGGAACAGTTTCTCTTGGGATACCATACGGAATTGGGATCAATGGCAAGGAGGATATGATATCCGAAAAAGATGCCATAGAACTATTGCTGTTAGCATTGGATAAAGGCATCAATTTTTTTGATACTGCACGTGCCTACGGGTGTAGCGAAGAACGTATTGGTAAAGCATTTAAAGGAAGAAGACAGGAATTCATAATTTCTACCAAATGTGCACACCTCTATGATAAAAACGGACAATTGCCCTCTGCCGATGGACTGAAACGGACGATAGATGCATCTTTGGATAAAAGTCTGTCTGCTTTGCAAACAGATTACGTGGATATTTATATGATGCACGACGGAAATATTGATATTATTTCCAACAAGACTATTGTGAAAACATTATCGGGATATAAGAAAAAAGGAACAATCAGAGCAACAGGAATTTCAACTTACACTGTTGATGAAACTCTGAAAGCTATTGAAAGCGGCGTGTGGGATGTGATCCAGGTTGCATACAATTTGATGGATCAAAGCCAGGGTAAGCTTTTCAGTCTTGCAAAGCAAAACGGCGTTGGTATTGTTGTACGTTCAGTTTTGTTTAAAGGTGTCCTTACCGACCGGGGAAGCAACCTTCACCCAAAGCTGAAAACCATACAGGAACACAGGGAGTTATATAACGAACTTCTTTCCGATAAAATACCTGCACTGTCCGATTTGGCAACTAAGTTTGTGCTTTCAAGCCCGGAAGTTTCATCCATTTTGGTTGGAATTGACAAACCGGAATACCTCGAAAGTGCTTTAGCTGTAGCAGATGGTAATTATCTTGATGAAGAAACATTTATCAGAGCAAAACAGCTTACATATTCTAACCCTGAGTTTCTGGATTTACACAAGTGGGCAATAAATGGCTGGCTTACATAATAGGTTTGTATTTGCAGAAACCCAAAGCCGGATAAAACATAATTAATTAGAAAAAGGACATTAAAAAGGAAAGTATAAAATGATTTATGACAAGTTTGAAAATATTGGTCTTTATTTCGATAAATCTCAGCCGTTGGGTAAAGCAGTTGATTTTGCAGCCAGTTTCGACAAATTGCAACCAGATGGGAGATACGAGATTGATGGCGAAGATATCTATGCTTTAGTAATGACTTATGAAACCAAACCTGTTAAAATGTTAAAGTTCGAAAGTCATAAAAAGTATATTGATGTCCAATTGTTGCTTGAAGGGCAGGAATACATGGATGTTTCTTTAGAAAAGGATTTAGTTGTTGATACACTTTATTCCGGGAAAAGCGATGTTGCTTTGTTTGCCCGGCCGCAACATTCAACATCGATTTTATTAAAGCCCGGCAATTTTGCAATAGTTTTTCCCGATGATATACATCAGCCGGGACGTATGGTTGAGCAGACAGAACAAGTCCGTAAAATGGTAATAAAAGTATGTGTACAATGATAAAACTTGGAATAATAGGTTTAAGTGAAGGGAACGGTCATCCATATTCATGGTCGGCCATTATCAATGGTGATTTTAACGAAAAGGCAATAAACGGTTGTGGTTATGCAGGGATACCGTTATATCTGAAAGCCAACCGCAACACGCTTGGTATCGATGGCGCAAAGGTAACTCATGTATGGACACAGGAAAGAACATTGTCAGAGCATATTGCCAAAGCAGCTTTGATAGATAATGTTGTGAATAATTTTAAAGACATGATAGGTGAGGTGGATGCTGTTTTGCTGGCAAGGGACGATTCCGAAAACCACCGAGAAATGGCAAAACCTTTTATAGATGCAGGTGTGCCCATATTTATTGATAAGCCGCTGGCTATCATAAGGGAAGACCTTGATTATTTTGCAGAACAGGCTGCAAACGGAAAGTTTATCATGTCTTGTTCATCAATGCGTTACGCTTCAGAAAATGGGGCGGTAACTCCTGAAATGGACTCGCTTGGTAAGCTTGAGTTTGCAACGGCAGTTGGTAAAAAGGACTGGGCAAAATACGGCGTGCACATGCTCGAAGGGCTATTCGCATTACTGGACGATCCCAAAGCTATTTCTGTAAGGCATATCAGTAAAAGTAAAAAAGACATTGTTCAGGTTGAATTTGAAACCGGCCTTTTGGCAACGGTTTACCTGTTCTACGATATCGCACCTATTTTCCAGATATCGCTGTACGGCACCAAGGAATGGCGAACCATTGAATACAGGAACTGGTATGCTATGTTCCGCGATAATTTAATGGAGTTTGTAAAGTCAGTCCGGCAGGGCAGCTCACGCCTTGATTTTAAAAAAACTGAAAATATAATCAGTACACTGATTGCCGCCAATGAAAGTTTGGAAAGTAACGGAATAACAATAAAACTATAATAAAAAGGAAATTTAAAAATGAAAATGCGAGAAAGTAAAGTTTTAAAGAAAATGCATGCTGGTGAAGTAGCGACTTGTGTAAAGTTGAATCTTTCCGATCCAGTGGTGACGGAGATTGCCGGTCTGGCTGGCTTTGATTGTTCCTGGCTTGATATGGAACATTTGCCACACACCACAGAACAAATACAGAACCATATACGTGCAGCCAAGTTGTATGATATGGATACGCTGATACGCGTTCAGCGTGGAAGTTACAGTGATCTTATTCATCCGTTGGAAATGGATGGTACGGGTATAATGGTGCCACATATTATGAGTCTGGAGGATGCAAAAGAAATAGTTTATAATACTAAGTTTCATCCGGTTGGAAGGAGACCTCTTGATGGCGGTTACACCGATGGTGCTTATTGTATGATACAACCAGAGGAATATATTAAACAAGCTAATAAGCAGAGATTTGTAGTGGTTCAGATTGAAGACCCGGAACCGTTAAACGAATTGGAAGAAATCGCTAAACTCGATGGTATTGATATGCTGTTTTTCGGCCCGGGGGATTTTAGTCAGGGAATTGGGACGCCTGCTCAATGGGATAATCCTAAGATTTCAGATACCCGAAAGCGGGTCGCTGAAGTTGCTCGCAAATTCGGAAAATTTGCCGGCACACCCGGCGGAGTTGGGAATTTTAGTGAATTGGCAGAAATGGGTTATCAGTTCATTAGTGTTGGTGCGGATGTGATTGGTATAATCGATTACTTTAAAGAGATTGTAACTGGTATTAAAGGCACAAAAGCCAGAGTACCAAAAAGTATTTATAAAGGAGAATCATAATGAATGTAAAAGAATTATTAAGTTTAAAAGACAAGGTAGTCCTGATAACAGGAGGTGAAGGTAAATACGGTAGGTGTATTACCGAAGGCCTTGCCGAAGCTGATGCAACAGTTATAACCGCTTCACCTTTTCTTGATGAAGGGGGTAATTTAGCTGCTGAATTTAGGGATAAGGGACTAAATGTCGAAGCTATGTTTGTTGATCAGGCAAATCATGAATCGGTTATGGATCTGAAGGAGCAAATATTAAAAAAATATGGAAGGTTGGATGTATTGGTCAATTGTGCAGTTGCACGTCCCATGAAAGGCTATAACGGCTCGCTGGAACAGTGGAAAAAGTCGATGGATATAAATGCAACCGGATTGTTTGACATTACTCGCGAAATGGTTGAATTATTGGCTCAGTCTGGTGGAGGAACGATTGTCAATATAGCATCGATGATGGGTATGTTCGGCCCTGACTTGTCTAATTACGAAGGCTTACCGGATAAATGGAAGGATTTACCTCCTGATTATTTCTTCCATAAAGGCGGAATGATAACCCTGACTAAGTATTTTGCAAGAATGCTGGCCGATAAGAATATCAGGGTCAATGCCGTAAGTCCTGGCGGAATATTTTCCAATCAGCCGGAAAGGTTTATTGAAAACTATACTAAAAAAGTCCCCGTTGGCAGGTTGGCCAATAATGATGATATAAAAGGTGTAGTAGTGTTTCTGGCTTCACCTGCCTCTGCCTATATTAATGGTGAAAATATCCTGATGGACGGAGGGATGCATGCCTAGTAATACATTTGCAAATAAATAGAAAAATCTGGGACTATGGTAAATGAAAAACAGATATATACGATAAAAGGACAAATTGTAACAGACGAAGGTGTCCGGCTAGGGTATATGCAGGTAAATAATGGAAAAATTTCATACCTTGGAGGTTCACAACCAAAAGGTAAGATACTGGATTTCAAGGAATCATATATCGTTCCTGGATTTATAGATTTGCATATGCATGGTATTCATTCCTTCCTTGTTGATAACGGGCCTGATGATCTTGGCAAAATCTGCCAAATTCTGCCGCAATACGGAGTAACCGGATTCTTGCCAACAGTGTCTCCTCGGCCTGCGGGTAAAGATGCTGAAATGTTGTCAACTCTTTCAAAGGTACAGACCGAAGGAACAGAAATTTTTGGTTATCACCTGGAAGGGCCATTTTTAAAAATAACCGGAGCATTACCATCAGAAGCCATTTCTGAAGTAAACATTTCAAGGGTAACCTCATTAATTGAGGCTGCAAAACCTTATAAGCCTATTTTTAGTATATCCCCGGATGTCAAAGGTATTGAAAAACTATTGTCTTTGATGACTGTAAACAATACCCCGGCATTTATGACACACACCGGGGCAACGGTCAGACAAACACAGGCTGCTATTAAATTAGGTGTTCGTCACGCAACACATTTTTACGATGTTTTTCCCTGTCCTGCAGTAACTGAACCCGGAGTAAGACCATGTGGTGCAGTTGAAGCAGTTTTGGCAGATAAAAATGTGAGCGTTGATTTTATCCTCGATGGAGTCCATGTTGATCCGATAGCCGTAAAAATGGCACTAGCTTGTAAATCAAAAGGACCGGGTCGGGTATGCCTGATTACAGATTCGAATATTGGTGCAGGGCTGGAGCCCGGACGTTTTAAGTTCGGGGATAGCGAGGAGGTAGAGTTCGAATATAAAGGAGCTCCTGCCAGATTGGTAAAAAACAATGGATTAGCCGGCAGCGGTCTGACCATGGACCAGGCCCTGCGGAATGCTGTCCGATGGCTGGATATCGGTTTAACAGAGGCGGTTAAGCTGGTTAGCACTAATCCTGCCGGAGTTATTGGTTTCGAAAATAAGAAAGGCAAGCTCGACGTAGGCTATGATGCTGATTTTGTGGTATTGGACAAGCAATTCAATGTATTACAAACATGGATTGCAGGGAAATTATACTATGAAAAAAAATAAATACCAAATGAACAAAACGAAAAAGACAACAGGCTTAATTGCCGGAGCGGCAACAACAAACATAACCCCGCTTAATTCGCAGTTTCTTTTCGGATACCCCCATGTTGAACGCATGAGTTCGGGAGTAAACGATCCGCTGCTGTCGTCTGCACTTTATATTAAAAACGGCAACGGGCAGGCACTTATGGTATCAAACGATGTAATTTACATCAGTAAAGCGTCAACTGAACATATCCGTGAACAAGTTTCTCAAAAAACGGGTATTCCAAAACATTGTATCATGATAAGTGCAACACATACTCATTCAGGACCGATAACCGTTGATAGTGTGCATAATGTAAATGACCCTGTTGTCCCAAAA
>Ga0256913_10001806_pt1 | contig 10961 bp, 5 predicted proteins | sample Axial_MatmetaG_FD_185970 | JGI IMG/M metagenome (GOLD analysis project Ga0256913, IMG submission 185970) | Deep-sea worm associated microbial mat communities from Axial Seamount, Juan de Fuca Ridge, Pacific Ocean - Axial_Mat | ecosystem: Environmental > Aquatic > Marine > Oceanic > Microbial...
GTGCGGTGCTCTTCGTATTCATGCAGCGGTTTGTCGAAACCCAGTCCTCTGCGGTTTTCCGAGTTAGGAAAGGGGTAAGAGGTAAACTTTTTAACTGTTTCCGGCCGCAGGTACTCAGTTCCGTTGTAAACACCTCTGTTAAGCAGCATCTGCATCACAACGGCAACATCATGTGCGTTGCCAAACAAGCCGGCATGTCCCGAAACGCCTCCCAGCATTGCCGCTCCCTGGTCGTGTACATCACCCCGTAAAACCTGTTTGCGAAAAATCGTATCGTTTTCGGTAGGGGCAATTTGATTCAAAGGAAATTTTTTCCGGGGCAGATAGGTCAGCCGGTTTAATCCCATGGGTTGGTAAAAAGTGTTTTGTACATACTCTTCCAGCGGTGTGTTGGTAATGTTTTCGATCATTGTTTTAAACAGGTAAAATCCCAAATCGCTGTAATGATACTCTTTTTTGTTGCTTAAGGGTGATTCGAGCAATTCGCGATAAATTTCGTAGGAATAGTTTTTTTTAATGTACATATTTTGAGCCACACGTACCGGATAATTTTCCGAGATGACGGGGTGGTAAATGGTTGTGTCGGGACCGTAATCGCGCAGCGTTGAGTCGTAATAGGGTATCCATGCCGTTAAGCCCGCCTGATGAGCCAGTACATCCCTGAATTGTAAATACTCTTTATTGGTTCCTTTAAGCATGGGCAGGTAGTTTGCCATGGGTTTGTCCAGATTAATTTTGCCGGTTTCTTCCAGTTTCATCAGCGAGATGGTGGTGGCAAGGATTTTTGTCAATGAAGCCAGATCGTATATGGTTTTGTTGTTAACGGCAGTTTTTTCGTCGTATGTTTGGTAGCCAAAGGTTTTGTTGTAAAAGATATGTCCGTTTTTAGCAGCAAGTATTTGGCAGCCCGGAAAAGCACCGGTTTCAATTCCTTTTAGTGCCGTTGAGTCGATTTTTTTAAGTATGCGGGTGTTAATACCAAGTTTTTCCGGATTTATGTAGTCCATGGTAGTGTGCAGGTTCGATATACAGGTTCCCGCCTGAAAACCGGCAATGCTCACGGGCAACCTGCCTGAAGGTGTTCGCTTGCCTTTGATGATTGCTGCCGATGCCCGTTGGCTGACAGGTTTGTCCTGATATGAAACCACTATGGCCTTCATCTTTTCAAGGTTATTAAAAAAGGCAAGTGCATAGGGACTGGCAAACACATCAAGAACAACATCGGTGACGGATGCAATCGAATCAATAAGCTTAACGTCATTATCCGTTATTCCATATCGTTTGCTTGCAAGGATGTTTGTGTTTAATACGGCTATAATGGCCCTGTTGTATTTTGACGATTGTTTCAATATCCGTTTTACATCTTTGTCGGATGAATTATGAGCAAGCCTGAATGTTTTATCGATTTTTAAACCGGACAACGATTTTTCAAAGGTTGTTACTTTGTTTTCGCCGATTACCAGCAACATGGTTTTTTGTTTGTTTTTTTTCAGCGGCACCATATCGCCTTGATTTTTTACCAGGGTAATGGCTTCTGAAAAAAGTTTGTCGGACAGCATCTTGTATTCCGGTTTGTTCAGCTCTGCCATCAGGTTTTCGGTTTGAATCTTTTTTCGTTGCCATGCCCCTGTCAAATATTTGTACCGCAATATTTTTTTACAACTCTCCTCCAGTCGCGATTCCGGTATCCGCCCATGTTTTATTCCGTTTGAGATGGTTTTAACCGCCGACGGAATATCGTCGGGAATTAACAACAGGTCGTTTCCCGCTTCAAAAGCCAGATACGATACACGGTCGTTGCCATAATTATTGGTAACCCCTTTCATGTCGAGTGCATCGGTGATTATTAGTCCGTTATAACCCATTTTGTTTTTTAACAGTCCGGTAACAATGGGATACGAAAGGGTAGCCGGATGGTTTTTTATGGTGTCGAGTGCCGTTACCGAAAGATGTGCCACCATGATGGAACGGACACCACCGGAGATAAGCCGGGTGTAAGGTTTAAGGCCTTCTTTTTCAATTTTGTCAATGGGTGCTGTTACCACGGGCAGTGTTTTGTGCGAATCCTGCCAGGTATCGCCGTGTCCCGGAAAGTGTTTTGCGCAGGCCACAATGTTTTCGTCTTGTAACCCTTTCATGTACAGTGCCCCTTTTTTACCAACCTGTTCGGGGTTTTCGCCAAAGGAGCGCATTCCGATTACGGGATTTCGTGGATTGCTGTTTACGTCGATTACCGGAGCAAAATTGATATGGATGCCCATTCTTTGGCACTGTTTCCCTATTTGCCTCCCCATTTCATAAATCAACGAATCGTTATCAATGGCACCAAGCGTCATTTGTAACGGATATTTCAGTGTTCCTTGTAAACGCATGCCCAATCCCCATTCGGCATCAATGGTGGCCATTAACGGGGTACGGGCTGATTTGTTCCATGCGTTGAACTGTTTTGCTTCGGCTTCGGGGTTGCCGCCAAAAAAACAAACGCCACCGAGGTTGTATTTTTTAATGTATTTGCCGGCGGTTTTCAAATAGGGCTGCCAGGGGTAATTTGCCCTTACAAATATCAGCTGGCCTACCCGCTGCTCCAACGTAAGAGCGTTGTAAACCGAATCGACCCACCGGTTCATTTTTTGTGTATTTACAGGGTTTTGTGCGTTGGCTGAAAAAAAACCGGACAGCATTAAAAAAACAAGGAAGGAGTAAAAATATTTCATGGTTACGATTAATGATTGGCTAAAAACATTTCCATTCAAAAATAGATATTTTACCGATGAAACATTCGTGAACGGCGATAACTTGTAAAATGTTTTAAACTTTATGATTGATAACCCGGAAAAAGATATTTTTACAGTTCAGGAAATGAAGTTGTTTAAAGTTAGCTTATTGGTTATAACAGTAAAATATTTAAAGTGGCAGTTCAAAAAGTAATTATTAGTTATATTGTCAGCTTGAGAGGGGTTGTCACACTGAGCGAAGTCGAAGCGTGATGCATTCTTCGACTTCGCTCAGAATGACACGTTTTTTACTTTTTGAACGCTCTTCTATAGCAGGATATTTATATTTTCAAGTTATTGACTTTAAACAACTTCAATGAATAAATCTATTTCATAATTTGTGCAAAAAATGAAGTTTTGGGAAAAAGCAAAGGATAAATTATTATCGCGACATACGTTGATGTTAATGATTGTGGTTAAAAGCGAAGGCTCCAGTCCGGGGAAAGCCGGTTTTAAAATGATGGCTTCGGATGATGGCGAAATTTGGGGCTCCATCGGAGGCGGGAACATGGAGTACCGTTTAACCGAACAATGCAGGAGGTTGCTGAAAAATGGCAATAAGTTACCTTTTATTCAAAAACAGGATCATCATCCCGATGCGGGAAAAGATAACTCGGGCATGATATGCTCGGGGGTTCAGTGGGTTGCCTTTTATACCATCGGCCAAAACGATATGCAACTCGTTGAACAGATCATTCAAATTGAAGATACTAAATCCGACCGGGTAATATCTTACACCGAAAAAGGCATTTCGATTTCAACCCCTGAAACCGGTACCGTTTATCCCTTAACAAAAATAGATGGTAACAGATGGAATTATGCCGAACAGCCCGGATTAAAAAACCTGTTGTGTATTTTCGGGGCGGGCCATGTAAGCCTGGCATTAAGCAAACTGGCTAAAGAGACCGGATTTGATGTGTGGGTATTTGATAACAGAAATCATATCAACACTTTTGACGAAAATGTTTATGCCGGCAAAAAAGAGGTGATTGATTATGGGGAAGCTTCAAAGTATGTAAAGGAGGGAAATCATGTTTACGTTGCCATTATGACGTTTGCCCATAAAAGCGACACCCTTGTTTTAAAGCAGATGATTAACAAAAAGCTGAAATATCTTGGCATGATGGGCAGCGACCTTAAAGTGCAGAGCGTATTTGATACGCTTCAGGCGGAAGGCTACACCAAAGAGACGCTTTCCGTTATCGATGCTCCCATAGGGATACCGATTAACAGCATAACCCCCTCCGAAATAGCCGTTAGTATCATGGCAAAGATGATTGCCGTAAAAAATTCCTGAAAAAAAATTTTGACAGCGGTTTTTTTTAAGTTTGCACCCTAAATTTGCTTTCTGCAACAAAAAAATATCACGGAAACCCCTGTTGAATGAATAATACATTAATAAAAACCTTTTCAATATTTCTTATAACGGCTTTAACACTATTAACCTTTTGCAATACAAAAAAGGCAGATAAGCCTCAAAAGGTGTTGGATCACGAAATTGAAATAAAGCTGATAAAAAGAAAAATCGTCACTTACAAAGATATTGAACCCATTACCGACAGTCTTGTCCGCCCTATTGACTATCTTAATGTGATTTCGTTAAAAGGACTTTCCGTTAAAGAAAAAAAACAACGATTTGTCGATCTTATTTTGCCCGCCATACTTATTGCAAAAGAGGAATATCGCGAAAGATTAAACTGGGTAAATTCGCTAGAGTCCAAAGACTCACTTTCTGCCCGCGAGATTAAATTGCTTGGCGACCTGATGAAAAAATATCAGGCAAAAAGCATCCCCGATCTTAAATCGCGCTTAACCACACACCCTGTCAGCATTGTGCTTGCACAGGCCTCTATTGAGTCGGGATGGGGTACGTCGCGTTTTTTTACCAAAGCCAACAACGTTTTCGGAGTATGGTCGTTTGATCCCAACGATCCGCGAATACCAAGTTTGAGCACGCGTTGGGGCAAACATATGTACCTTTATAAATATAGTTCGTTGTCGCAATCGGTTGATGACTATTTTAAGCTGCTTGCCACGCGCCGCCCTTTTGAACAGTTCAGGAAAATGAGATTAAAAACCGACGATCCTTATGAGTTGGTTAACTATTTAAAAGACTACAGCGAGAAGGGAGAGGAATATGTGCAATTGCTGAAGTCGCAGATAAGGCATAACAATTTTACCCGTTACGATCATTACGTAATTGATCCCGGGTATTTTATAAAATAACGCAGTCAATACGGGAAGTCGTTTTTTAGTCCGGGGCTGCTGAAAAATAAACCATTATTTAGCATACAAAATTTACTCATCGGCCTGCTTGTTAACAATAGCATTGCATTATTCTGAAAGTCAGAAAATAAAATTGTACCAAATCATTAACCCAACCTTAATTTAATCTATCTTTATTGCAACAATTCAGTGAAGGTGCACATTGGTTATGCTACAAGGGTATTACACAGAAATTGATGAAAGGATAAAGTATATTAAGGCAGGCGAAACAGGTTTTGGTATAAACGATGACCTGTTGGTATCCAGTCCTTTAGGTTCGTGTGTTGCGGTAATGGCTTATGATGTTACGGCAATGACGGGTTGTATGGCCCATGTAATGTTACCCGGCAATGCTTTCCCCGGTCGAAAGCCAAAAGACCAAAATAAATATGCTGAAAATGCAATAAGCTATTTATTAAACCGCATGAGATATGCCGGTACCGATCTTGATAACCTGCATTTTTGTCTTGTTGGCGGAGCCAATGTTTTGAAAAAACCGGATAGTTTTATTGAAAAAGATGTTGTAACAAGTATTTATCAAATTCTTTCGGAAAAAAAGATGGTGATAAAGGCTGCCTCTTTGGGAGGAACCCAACGCCGGTCGGCAAAACTCGATATTGAGTCGGGTATTGTTTATTATACGGTTGGTAGCAGTAAACAGATGGTTTTATGGAAATTCAATCAGTAACTAACTTATAGCGTTCTAAGTGTATGGCAACAAAAAGTGATAAATCTAAAAAAGAGCTTTTAACAATAATCGAAAAGTTAAAACAAGAGTTGTCCCGATTAAAAACTGTTAGCAAACCGGTAGTGTCAAAAAATGGTAATTCCACGACCGCTGTCGATTCCAAAACTGTTGCTGCGCTTAAGGCCATTCTGGAAAGCCCTCAGGGTATCATAATCTTTTCACTGGATAAACAGTACCGTTATCTCTATTTTACAAATCAGCATAAGCAAACCATGAAAGAGATATGGGGTGTTGATATAAAGTTGGGGGATAATATGCTCGACTTTATTAAAAATAAAGATGATCGTACCAGAGCCAAAGCCAACTTTGACCGTGTGTTAAACGGTGAAAGCTTTATCATACTTGAAGAGTACGGAGATGAGAAACTAAAACGTGTTTTTTACGAAGACAGATACTCCCCGGTTTACGATGAAGACAATAATATATCGGGTTTGTCGGTTTTTGTTATCGATATAACATACCAAAAAAAGGTTTCGGTTAAATTGCAACAGCAGATAAACCGGTATATTGCACTTAATGACCGTTATAAAAAACTTAATGAAGAACTGGTTTCTCTAAACCAGCAGCTTCAGGCTACCGAGCAGCAACTAAGAGCGTCAAATCAGCAACTGGAAGCAAATAACCAACAGTTGACGGCTACCGAACAACAACTTAAAGCAGCCAATAGCCAGCTTAAAGCAAGCGAAAATAATTTGAAGGCATTATTCAATGCCATGGATGATATTGTCCTCGAAATGGATTATAACGGAAAATATCTTTATGTTGCACCAACCAATCCTTCGCTGCTGTTTAAGCCGGCTGATGAAATTATTGGCAAAACCATGCACGAGCTTTTCCCAAAAGAAAAGGCCGACCTGTTTCTTGCAAAAGTTCGCAAATGTATCAACGATAATACTCCTTTTACCATACAATATCCGCTGGAAATAAAAGGAGAAACTTATTGGTTTGAAGGAAGAGGTACGCCGAAATCCGGAAACAGTATTCTGTTTATTGTTCAGGATATTTCCGAAAGAAAAAAAGCAAACGAAGCCATTATCAAACTTACTCATATAGCTACTCAAAGTCCGGTTGCAATAGCGGTAACCAATTTAAAAGGTAATCTGGAGTACGTTAATCCTAAATTTGAAGAACTTACCGGATATGTTGCAGACAGAGTAATCGGGAAAAATCCGAGAATTCTTAAATCGGGTAAACATTCAGAGAAAATGTATAAGGATTTATGGAAAACTATCGTCTCAAATAAAACATGGAGAGGAGAATTTCATAATAAAAAGAAAAACGGAGAATTATACTGGGAAAGAGCATCAATCTCTCCTATTTTTGATGAAACCGGAAAAAAGATTAATTACATAAAAATTGCCGAAGATATTACCGAGCGGAAACGCATGGAGCAGGCACAACAAATTATTTACAATATTTCAAATGCTGTTAATGCTTCGGAAAATATGCAGGAGTTTATTGGTATTGTAAAAGAGGAGCTTGGAACCATAATCGATACCACCAATTTTTATGTGGCACTTTACGACAGCAAATCAAACACCATTTCACTCCCTTTCCATGTTGATCAAAAGGATGAAATCACATCGTTTCCTGCCGGTAAAACCCTTACGGCTTACGTTATTAAAACGAAAAAGTCGCTTTTTGCCACCCCGAAAACATTGGATAAACTTGAAAAAGCCGGTGAGATAGAGCTTTTTGGTGCCCAGTCAAAAATTTGGGTAGGCATCCCGTTGGTCTTAAAGAAAAAAGCAATTGGCGCTCTCGTTGTTCAAAGTTACGACAACGAAAATGCCTATAACAAATCGGATATCAGTATTCTTGAAATCATTGCAAGCGGAATAAGTTCTTCGCTGGAACGGAAACGGTTTGAAGGTGAGCTTAAAGTTGCCCTTGAAAAAGCCAAGGAGAGCGACAAGCTTAAAAGTGCTTTTCTTGCTAATATGAGCCACGAAATCCGTACACCCTTAAATGGAATTTTGGGATTTGCCAATCTTCTTGCCGAACCGGAACTTACCAACGACGAACGTAGTATATATGCGTCGGTAATTAATAAAAGCAGCCGGCGTTTGATGAATACCATCAACGATTTGATTGAGATATCAAAAATTGAAGTGGGGCAGGTGGACGTTATTAATAAGGTTGTTTCCGTTAACAAGCTGCTGAATGAACTCTACACTTTTTTCCTTCCCGATGCAAACGAAAAAGAGTTGTCGTTAAATGTAACGTATAATTCTGATGAGGATTCCATCATCGTTACCGATGAGTTTTTACTTAACGGCATTCTTACCAATCTTATCGATAATGCCATAAAATTCACCAACCAGGGCACTATTTCATTTGGTTATGAAATGAAAAAGGATTTTGTGGAGTTTTATGTTAAGGATACCGGTATTGGTATTCCTGATAATAAAAAAGAGTCGATCTTTAATCGCTTTGAACAGGCCGAAACCGGCCATTCGCGTTCGTACGAAGGGTCGGGACTGGGGCTTTCCATATCCAAAGGTTATATCGATCAGCTTGGAGGAAAAATTTGGCTCGCATCGGAAGAGGGAAAAGGTTCGGTATTTTCATTTACAATCCCTTATGGTTTGGATGTGGAAGAAAAACATCAGGCAGTTAAAAACCCTCTAAAGGATGCTCCGGAAAAGGTGTTAAGTGCTGAAACCAATATCCTTGTCGTTGATGATGAGGAGATCAATTTATTGTACCTTGAGAAAATATTAAACGATAAATACAACAATATCGCTTTTGCGCAATCGGGAGAACAGGCGGTGGAAACCGTTGAGAGCATTCCTGAGATCAAGGTTGTTTTAATGGATCTTAAGATGCACGGTATCGACGGGTTTGAAGCTACAAGACGAATTAAAAAAATTAATAAGAACATAGTTGTTATTGCTCAAACTGCTTATGCGCTTGAAGGCGACCGTGAAAAGGCTCTCGAAGCCGGTTGTGATGATTATATTACCAAACCGATAGATAAAACCAGACTTTTGGAAATGATAGAAGGCTATCTTGGTGCATGATTAGTAAATCTTACAGATGATGTTTAATACTTATCAAAACCTAAAAGTTGTAAACAAATGAGAAAAACAAACAAAATATTGCTGTTTTTATTAATCGGCTTCATTTTAAGTAGCGGGGTTGAAGCACAATATTATGTTTCGCTTTCAGGTTCCGATAATAATCCGGGAACATTGGAACAACCGTTTAAAACCATTCAAAAAGCTGCCGATATCATGGTTGCCGGCGATACCTGTTTTATTATGGAAGGTAAATACCGCGAAGAAGTTATTCCTGCCAATAACGGCGATACCCTGTCTCCGATTGTATTTGTAAATTACAACAATGAAAGAGTGGTTATTCTTGGTAGCGATACCGTTTCGGCAATATGGGAACCCTGTCAAAACAATATTTATAAGGTTTGGTTTCCCGATTCGGTTTTGCAGCTCTTTGTCAATAAAAAAAGAGCTTTTCCGGCAAGGTACCCCGATTTTGAAAGCGCTGATATATACAGTACCTCCGACTGGAAGCCTGTTTATGCAAATGGTGCCGGCGATGCCCGGTTTACCGGAATGAATAAACCCGAGGGGTATTGGACCGGAGGATATTGTAAAATATTAACCGGAAAAAAATGGATAGCGCATGTGGGTAAAATATCAGCTTCCGCCGGTGATAATGTACACTGCGACGAAAGGTCGTTTCCGTGGAATAACTACAATCCGTCTGTTTATCTCGGAAACGGTCTGGGATATATTATCGGACATATTCATGCGCTTGATAATGAAAACGAATGGTTTTGGCAAAACGATACATTGTATTATTATCCGAAAGACAACGAGGGAATCGATACCTCGGTATTTGAGGTAAGAACAAGGAATTTCGGGTTCAATTGCCAGGGAAAAGAATATATCACAATTAAAAACATCCATTTTGTTTGGGCATCGGTTACCATGGAAGATGCTAAGGGGTGTACGCTTGATGGTGGCAGTGTTTGGTTTCCTTTACCTTTTTATTTTTATGCCACAGGCTGGGGAAGAAACTCAGCCCCGCCAGATTACACTATTGACGCATGGGATGGTAAAGGTGTGGTGATGTCGGGTACCGGTAATGTAGTTAAAAACTGTTATATAGCCTATAGTTGGGGCGATGGAATTAGTGTGGGAGGAGTGGGAAACCGGATAGAAAATTGTATTGTTGAAAATTGCGACTGGTCGGCAACCGATGCAGGCCCGCTTTGTGCCACAGGTAAAAACCATAACATTTTACACAATACATTTCATACCTCGGCACGTAGCATATTAGTTCATCGAAAATGCGATAATACCAATATTAAATACAATCATCTTTACGATTGCGGGTTAATGTGCGATGATTTGGGGTTGACCTATTCATATGAAACAAATGGTGCCGGCTCCGAGATTGCCTATAACTGGGTGCACGATAATCATGCTTCGGGAACCGCCAGCGGAATTTACCTTGATAACAGAGACACTGCCTATATAGTTCATCACAATGTGATTTGGAACTGCCGTACCGCTGTTAGAACAAACAAACCTGCCGTTGATCATGAAATTTACAATAATACGGCCTGGAATTGCTCCTTTGCTCAAGGTGCCTGGGGGCCGTCGGGTACGCATATTGTTAACCAAAAGCTGGTTAATAATCTTTCTGATAAACCATGGAATATCGGTACATATTTCAATACAAACCTGGTTACCAATAACCCCATGTTTGTTGACCCCGATAATGGCGATTTCAGATTGCTTGAAGGCTCACCCGCTATTGATTACGGTACGGTAATACAGGGAATAACCGACGGTTATGCGGGAGATGCTCCTGATGCCGGTGCTTATGAGTTTGGTGGCGAGGACTGGACCCCCGGAAGCAATATCGAAATTCCCGATCTTAGCGATATTGTTGTGGTGTCTGATTCTGCGCAACAGGGACTGATTGCCTATTACCCGTTTAACGGCAATGCTGATGATGAAAGCGGTAACGGGTACAATCCTTCTGCGGTAAATGCCATGCTTACCACCGACCGAAACGGTAACCCTAATAGTGCCTATGCTTTTAACGGAACCGATAGTTACATAGAAATTCCTCATATCGGGGTCAATCTTTCCAACGATTTTTCTATTACTTACTGGTTTCAAACAAATAATATACAAACCAGG
>Ga0256913_10001807_pt1 | contig 10957 bp, 11 predicted proteins | sample Axial_MatmetaG_FD_185970 | JGI IMG/M metagenome (GOLD analysis project Ga0256913, IMG submission 185970) | Deep-sea worm associated microbial mat communities from Axial Seamount, Juan de Fuca Ridge, Pacific Ocean - Axial_Mat | ecosystem: Environmental > Aquatic > Marine > Oceanic > Microbial...
TGATCCTATTTTTTATGTGCCAACTATTTATTACCCAACAATTATATACATTTTATCATCAGATTTACTTTAAATATTTCGATTTTGTTTTATATCTTATTTTTATAGTTTCATAATATCTAAAATCTTATAATTACTATGAAATATTTATCAATACAAACAGAATAGGTGATTTATTTTGTTACTATTGATCCAATAGACATTCCAGAGCTGGAGATGTGGAACGAGAAAAGTCAAATATATGATCATTTTCTAATTTAAAATATTTTCATCTCATGCTTTACTTTACGAGAGAGCTTCATTTAAGCTATTTATCTATAACTATTTATTCAAGAAACATAATATAGCATTTGATGGAAAAGCTAGTTATGTTTTGAGAATCCAATTAGTGTGTTTTATTGATAAGATAAGAAATGGTACGCCCATCAGGATTCGAACCTGAGACCTTCGGTACCGCAAACCGATGCTCTATCCAGCTGAGCTATGAGCGCGTAAATATTTGTTAGAGTGAGATTTTACCCAAAAAAAACTTATTTTGCAAGTAGATTCATCTCTCCAAATAGTTTGAGTGCTACTTTATTGGATATAAATGTGTGATTGTATGGGTGTTCCAGCTCTATAGAGTCAAATCTATCTATATTGTCAAGTCTCCTGAGTGCCTTTGCATGTAGACCAAATAGTATCAATTTTGGTGATATATCTACCATCTGCGAGAGTAGACTCTCTACAAATGGTCTCCACTCTTTGATATGTCTACGACTCTGCTCTTTGGAGCTAAATATAAGAGCTGTATTTAACAAAAGCACACCACTATTTTCAAAATTATCTTTGAGTTCTGCTATAGTAGATATATATGGGGATTTGTCTAGCTTGGATATAGCCTCTTGAGAACTATCTTTAGGAGATAGATCTCCTCTAGCTACTAGTGCCATCTTGATAAAGTTTCTCAAGCTAGTAGCACGGTTGACACTCTTGCTCAATCCTGTGGGAGTGAAGATATCACCCACTCTACCATCTATAAAAGCATACCCTATAGCACTCTCCTCTCTAGGGTATGGATCTTGACCAAATAGTATATATTTCACCCTATCTTTTGGTAGAGTCTTGAAGGCATTTAGATAGTTCTCCTGAGAGGGGAAGTAGTCGCTATCTCTCTCTAGGTAGTTGCGATACTCACTTGAGAGTTGTTGATAAGCTAGATCTATAGTATCTCTCCAGCTACTATCTATATCGGATATAGGCACTATATCATACCAGATATGATGATAAATAGAAATACAAACCCCAAGTATCCATTGACTGTGAAAAATGCCTTATCTATCTTCTCGAAGTCATCATAGATCAAGTAGTGTTCATAGATGAGTAGCATAGTACTGATGATCACTGCCATAGTGCCGAAACTCCCTACATTGGATGGAGCTACAAAGAGACCCCAGAAGATTATGGCAAGAGTGTGTGACAATCTAGCCAAAAGCATTGTCCTCTTTGCTCCTAGTTTTGCAGGTACTGAGTGTAGATCGTTGGCTCTATCAAACTCTATATCTTGTAGCGAATAGAGCAGATCAAATCCAGCTACCCAAAACATCACCCCTATACCAAGATATATAGACCATAGAGGTATCTCACCCAATACAGCTACAGCTCCAGCGATAGGTGCGAGTCCCAAACTCACCCCTAGTACCAGATGTGCAGCCATACTAAATCTCTTGAAGTAGGTATAGATCCCTAATATAAACAGTATAGGTATAGATAGCACCAGTGATAGTGTATTGATAAAGTACGCTACAGCCACAAAGAGTATAGCATTTGCGATGATAAATATCTTCATCTGCTTCTCACTTACTCTACCATCCACCGATGGTCTACCTACTGTCCGTGGGTTCTTTGCATCTATATCTCTATCCAAGTATCTATTGACACCCATTGCGAAATTTCTAGCACTCACTGCAGCCAATGCACCCAAAAATAGCAATTTCCATCCAAACCACCCATCAGCAGCTACCACCATAGCTATAAATATAAATGGTAACGAAAAGATCGAGTGCTGGAACATCACCAACTCTGAAAAGTTGTTAAATTTTTCTAAAATTTTATCTTGTATAGTCATCTCTACCCCTATGGATGTCTTATTTTTATCTTGCTATTTAAAGCCCAAGCGATCACTACTACTAGAGATGCTATGATGTATGGATTGGCTACTACTCCATAACTAAAGAGTAGATATAGTATCCACAAGAGTATAGCACCTAGTGGTGTAGGCACACCCTCAAAATACTTCTCAACCTCACCTATATCTACTTTGAGATTGAACTCTATGAGTCTACGGAGACCACTAATAATATATATGATAAAGATAATCCCCACTATCACCTCTCCAACACTACCAAGCCCATCTCCACCTCTAAGTGCATAGAATAGCAGAAATGATGGCATCACTACAAAGGATAAAAAGTCAGCAAAACTATCTAGCTGTACACCAAACTCTGTAGATAGGTTGTATCTCCTAGCCACCTTGCCATCAGCTATATCCAATCCTCCAGCTATCCAAGCCAAAACTATAGCAACAAAGAAGTTGCCTTGAACTATAAAGTATATAGCTGTTATACCTGCTGCTATATTGCCAAATGAGATGAGATTTGCAGCATTAAATCTATCATCTTTATCAAACAGTCCCATATATCACCTTATGTATAAATTTATCTATAGAGATGCACACTCTCTTGAGCAGTATATTTTGCCTTTTATTATAATAGACTCTTTGTATGTCACATATGTACCACACTCAACACACTCTACTAGAGTATCCTCCTCTATCTTCTTGGAGTCATCATCTTTGGAGAATCTATCTCTCTTCTTCTCATTGATCTTTGGGATATTGCCTCCGAGAAGTTTGTATATAGCTATACCAATAATGGCAAATATTATCAATTTTAGTATCATTTTTACTCTTTTTTATGGTTTGATGTAGAGGTAGTTCCTACGATTTTTTTGTACTATATCATAATTAAGCTGATTTTTAAAACTCTTTATCTCATCAAAGACCCTCTCACCCTTGTAGAATAGATAAGCTGTGCTACTGTCACTGAGATCTTTTGTCAGCTCCAAAAGCAACTCTGTATTGGTAACCGCCCTAGATGTGATCAGATCAAACGGCTTGTGATCTATATCCTCCACTCTGCTACCTTGGACTACAACACTATCCAATCCTATATCTATAGTAGCATATCTCAAAAATGATACCCTCTTCTTGAGAGGCTCTGCCAATACAACCTCTGTATGCTCAAGAGCTATAGCCAATACTAGTCCAGGAAAACCAGCCCCCGTACCTACATCAAGTAGAGTAGATGGGGTATCTATGAATGTGATAGGGTATAGAGAGTCTATGATATTTCGATATATAGCATCTATACTCTTGGCTCCTGTAAGATTGTGTATACTATTCCACTCATGTAGAAGTGTAGCAAAGTGATCCAATCTATCTATAGTCAACTTATCCAACCCTATAGACTCCTCATCTAAGAGACTCTCCAACCTCATCTATATCTCCTCTTCTTTACTATATATAGTCAAAAACCCATCTCTATCAAGTGAGCCTATATCTCCACTCTTAAACCACCTAAGCCCATCTCTATGTATGATAACCTCATCACTCAATATAGGGTCATTTAGATACCCTTTCATTATCTGAGCTCCACCTATAAGTATCAACCCCTTTTGGTCATAATCCAAAGATATCATAGTAGCAGGATCAACTATATCAAATACTGTACCTGGTAGTGGCATACCAACTGTTCCTCTCTTCTCTCCTACCTGTATAGTAAACTCCATACTCTCCATGATATTTGGTATATTGATACTAGCAAGTGGTGTAGACTCTGTAGCTCCATACCCCTCAAGTATCTCTACTCTATATCTCTTCGCAAATAGCTCTTGGGTAGAGTCTGATAGCTTTCTGCCACCCGATAAGACTTTGCGAAGAGAGCCAAACATGAGAGGATCTATAGTATCACTATGGGCATATAGATCCAAGATCTCTGGAGTAGATGGTAGTATAGTAGCCCCAAATCTCAAAGCTGCCCTACCGACTCCTTTTGCTCTTTTGGCTTCAGGATAGAAGCCAACCCCCAACCCCATAAGTATAGGTGAGAGGGTCCCAACTATCATGCCATAGGCATGGTAGAGTGGCATAGTAGAGAGTAGAAGGTCACTCTCATCTGGATTGAGTAGATCATGGAGTTGTATAGAGTTTGCCAATATATTGCTATGTGTCAACATCACTATCTTTGGCTCTATTGATCTGCTACGACTCATTATATCTATAGCCACATTTTGATTGTTCTGCTTTGGTGCATATATAGATCTGAGTATAGATTTGGGGAGAAGTCTTACGATAACTCCCACTACAAATCTCTCAAATCTACCTATCTCTACAGAGATATCCTCCATATAGACTACATCTATACCACTTAGAAGAGCATCTAGATCTATACCTTTGGCTCTCTGTTTGGTTGTGAAGTTTTTCGTGGTATATATAGTTTGGATTTGGCTTTTCTCGATAATTTTATCAAACTGCTCTTGTGATACCCTATAATCTAGTGGCATAACCTCCATATCTGCCATCAAGGAGGCTAGAGTCACAGTAGCACCCTCTATAGATGGTGGCAGAATGATACCTATCCTCTTCTCATCTCTCTTCAATCTCTTACTATATAGTATACTCTCTCTCAACATATCAATATAGTTGATAGATCTACCATCAAACTCTCTACAGCACTTAGAGCGAGGATCTCTCTTGGCACTATCTATCCAAACTTTTGGGATAGTAGGTAGCGACTCTGTATACTCCAACCATGCCTGATAAGATAGGTGGTATATCGCTCTTTTGACCTCTGAGGCACTACTCCTGATAGATATAGGATCACCGAAGTTCACTATAACGCCATATCTTCTCTTGTGACGCAACTTCTTGAGTCTAGTAGATGATCTTGAGAGTCTATCACCCCACATACCCTGTAGGTAAAATGGCACTATCACACCACCACTACTCCCCTCTACCATCTTCTCAAAGCCTCTCTTGAACTCACTCAATAGAGCATTGCGACTGATAGTACCTTCAGGAAAGAGACATACCACTTCACCACTATCTAGAAGCCTACCTACATCTATCTTCGCCTGTTTCATGGCTCTAGGAGATATCGGTATAGCTCCAAACATTTCAAAAAACGGTTTGAGGTACCATCTATTGTAGATAGCTCTATCCATCACGAATCTTATAGGTCTAGGAGTTGTCATCTGTATCACTACCCAATCTATCCAAGATATATGGTTGCCCAACAACAAAACTGCTCCACTCTTAGGGAGTCTATCGAGATTTAGGATTTTGACCCTATACCCTATAGATGTGATGAGAAATATAATAAACTTCACCAATATATGTGGCATCTTCATGATCAGATATATAGTAGCTATGGTACTAAAGATCAACATCAGATAGAATAACCCTACACTCTTAAGCCCAAGTAGTGCAAAGGCAACAGTCATCATCAAAAAGCCAAACATCACTACATTTTGCATAAAGTTGTTACCTGCTAGTATCATACCCAACTCATGCTCTCTACTATGGTACTGTATGAGAGAGTTGAGCGGTACGATAAATAGACCTGATGATATACCAAACATAAAGAAGTTGACCATATGCCATATAGGCTCCACAATGATAGGTAGCATAAGTAGAGAGACCGATATACCTATAGCACCTAGTGGTATAGTCCCCATCTCTATATAGTTTTTGGATACTCTACCTGCTACTATAGATCCTATCACTATACCTATACCAGCTATAGCCATCATACCCTGCACCAATACTGTATTGGTGATACCTATACTATTTTTGGCATACTCAGGAAAGCTAGATAAGACTACTTGTGATATACCCCAAAATAGAGATAGACCAAGGATAGAGTAGAGTATGATACTATCTCTTCTCAATAGTGATATATTCTCTTTGAGGTACTCACCTTTGAAGTATCTATCTATATGAAATCTCTTCAGACTCTCTACATGTGTATCTGGCAATCTAAATGCAAGTGTGAACTCCAGAACACAAGAGGCGACCAATATCCACCCTACAGGTGCTATATGTTGGAGTATATCAGAGCTACTACCATATGAGACTCCATCTAGATATGACTCAAAAAAGATAGAGTATACCAATATACCACTCAGTATAGATATAGTAGTAACAGCTTGAACTACACCATTTGCCATAGTGATATCTCTATTGCCTACCAACTCTTTGATATATCCATACTTTGCAGGTGAGTAGATAGCTGACTGCACTGCCAATACAAATGTCAAACCAAACGCCAACTCAAATAGACCTAGATAGTAGCAGAGTGTGATAAGTAGTGTGATAACTACAGCTACTCCCGCAAGAAGTCTCATGATGAGACTCTTTGAGTAGCGATCACCTATAAATCCTGATGGGGAGAAGAGCATGATAAATGGTAGCAGTATCAAAGCATTGACAATAGCAGTCAATACTATTTGCGTCTCACCATCATATATCTTAAATATCGTATTTTGTATGATAATCTTATGTCCTAGATCTGTAAAAGCATTGAGAAATACCACAAGTACATATGGAATAAATCCTCTAATACCCAAAACACCGCTACCCATAAGTTATCCTTTTTGACAAATAAGAGCTATATTGTATCAGCTACCTCTTCTTCTCTAGTGGTAGAAATTTGCCACACCCTTTATCTGGTGTACCTCCAAATTTTTTGACCTCTCTAGCTGTACCATCATGATAGATGACTGCTCTTTGACACTCATCATGATCTTTACACACCTCGTTGTTGCATCCTATATCTTTAGCTACTGACATTTCGTTATCTCCTTTATTTTATTTTATTTTATCCCAAATTATAGATTGATGATAATTTGGATTTATGGTCTACCCCTAAGAAGTCTCTTGTATGAATCTACTAGAGATGTATATATAGGGATATAGACTGTTTGTGCTCTATTGCCTACCATAATAGTCTCTTTGACATCAAAATGCAGATGTATTGAGGTAGGTGTACTTCCCATGTTGTTCGAGACCAAGCCGATCCTTTGACCTCTTGAGACTCTTTGACCCGTCTTTACTTTGAGTGAGTTTGAAGATAGATGAAGATATCTATATGTTCTACCACTCTCACCCCTGAGATATACACTATAGCTACCTATCTTTGTGATGATACCTCTCTCTACAGCTACTGCATAATATCTATTTTTTTCACATGTACTAGAGCGGATATCATCACCTTGATGACCTTTTCCTTTGGGACATAGTGGCATACCCCAACTTCTCTTTTCACAGTAGTTGTCATGCCAAGGGTATTGGTAGTTTCGTTTGTCACATAGAGAGCCTTTGGCACCTAAATATCCACCCACTCCATATACTTGAGAGTTGACATATGCAGGTGCATTCTCTAGCGGAAATCGTATATTTGGTGCATATATATAGTTGTCACCTCTTTTGCCATCTCCACTACTTGGTGGGAATAGATAACCCGCAGCGGTATAGCTAAATTTATTGATTTTGCTTGATGGATTTTGAGCTGAAGGCTCCCTTTGACATGACACAAACAGTAGTGCAACCACCATAAGAAGAGCTATCCTCATAGATCACCACCGACCAAGATCAGATCATTGTAAATCTTTTTGAGAAAGGACTTTTTGGTACATCTGCTATCTCCATATGGATCATCACACTCTACACTCAATGAGTAGTTGACACCATGTCGCTGAAAATCTACACCCATAATACCCTCAGAGATCATAAATTTAGAATCTGTCAACTTCATCATCTTCTCTAGCTTTTCACCACCTGAGATGACTTTTTGTTGATATGTTCTATCTCCTGATATCATCAATAATGCACCTTTGAGTGGTATCGATATGGTATAGAAATTTTTATCTGCTACTATAGTAATATCTCTGTTTTTGATAAACTCTTTTGGCATATATACAGGCATAGCGACTACTGATACTCTCTTCTGAAGTGGTGTCGGTGCAGATCTACTATTTTTGTATCTCTGTATCTCTTTGCTAGATAGATCTACCTTAAGCAGACCATTTTTCACCTCTACCCTCTCTTCTGCTTGAAGAAAGAATGGTATAACCATCAGTACCAAAATAAAACGCATATAGATCCTTTATATTCTGCCATTTAGTAGTCGTATCAGGGCATCAGAGACCTCATCAAATCTCAACACTCTCTTGCCATTATACCCTTGTGAAAACTTCTCTGCTCTATCTCTATCCCCTATGGCTACTAGATCATCTCCAGCAGGAGATGTGGCACGACTACCATATATATAGTATGCACTCTCACCATCTATAGCTTTGCCTGTCAAATAATCAGTCACTACTATCTGACTAAAATCTCTCTCGCTCTTGACACCTACATCAAACCACTTACCAGGTCTAAAGTAGAACTCAAACATAGATTTGGGACTAGAGAAGTAGACTACTTTGCCACCTCTTGTCTCTATCTTTGCTACCCACTTGGGATCTTTTATTAGCTTGAGATGTCTCACTAGCCCAGTAGCATTCTTATCATAGTCGATAGTATATATCTTTTTTGCTACTAGTGGCTTATCTGCGTATGATTGGGCATGTACAGATAGCATAGATATAGCTAGAGAGAGTAATATTTTCTTCATGATAACTCCTTGTATGATTTGGTTTAGATATTGTATTGGGTTTGATTATATCAAAACAAGATTAACTGATGATTATTTATCCCAAATTATATGGGTTTATTATTCTCATACCAAAACATGTGATAGATATCTTGCAAAACTCCCAAGAGAGTATACCATCTACCACACTATTTTGACTCAATAAGATTGCACTCCAAATTTCAAAAGCATTTTGGGCAATACATCATCTAAATTGTAAACATCATCATCTACAAGTTCGATCAATTTAAAACCATATTTTTCATAAATAGCTTTTTTTGTCTCTTTTCTTTTCAAATATTTAGGTTCATTTTCAAGTCCCCAAAACTCTATATATATCTTTCCTGTAGGTATATAAAAATCACAATATACCTCCTCTTCTATGGGCAACTTTCTCTCATATGCATGAACTATTTCAGCCATATATAGCCAATTATCTATCAACATCTCTGCTTTACTTCTAACCATATGACCATCTGTTGCTCTAAGTTTGGCAACAAACTTTTCTCTAAAATTTGAATCCTTTGAGTTATCTATCTTCTCTTGTGTATTCTCTTCTATATCACCCTTTACCTCTTTTATCATAGACAAGAATGTTTTATTATCAAAGATTGAGTTATCCCATTCAGCGTAGGGTATACCTGTTTTAAAGTTTTCTCTTTGGATACCACCATTTTGTGTTCCTAGAGATGTTATTGTCCAACCTTTTAGGTATCTTTTTATAAAACCTATCTCTGATAGTATCATATTTATCTTTATTGATGTCAAATCATATTTGGATGCTATCTTTGTAGCTGAAAAAAACTCTTTTCCCTGATCTATTGTTTTGTTTGGTATCTCAATATTCTCATCCCAAGCAATATATTCACCAAATTTTGCATGATTCTTCAGTATACCACCTTTCTCTATACCCAATTTGGTTAGTATATATCCATTATCACCTTTAGTGATATAATTTGCGGCTACTAACATCTCATCAAGCTTATATTTCTTGATATCCATTTTTTTAGCCAATGCAGATGTTGAAATAAATTTTTGACCTGGCATAATCTCTCTCCTCAATAGTTAATCTACTATATCTACTTCAAATATAATGAAGCTATCGCCTGTTTTGCTATATCTATGAAGCCATCTGCCCCAGGTATGAATGGTATCAAACCTGTACCTATACCTCCCCAGACAACAAGAAGTGCCATGAGTGCTATGAGGCTACTACTTAGGTTGATAGGGAATTTCTTTTGTGGTTGGTCACTTGGGTAGAAGTACATCATAGCTATAAGCTTGAAGTAGTAGTATACAGATATAAATGCTGTCAATATACCCAATCCTGCCAACCATATCTGATCAGACTCTATAGCAGCTGTAAATATATAAAACTTACCCAAAAAGCCTATAGTTGATGGAAAACCAGAGAGTGAGAGCATAAAGATAGCCATCATTAGAGCCATATATGGTCGTCTCTCTGAGAAGCCTTTAAAGTCCTCATAAGTCATCTGCTTTTTGCTCTGAGATGCAATGAAACTCAATATACCAAATGCACCAACAGCACTCAAGAAGTATGCGATCAGATAGAACATGATAGCAGGAGCAGCAACTTCTGATCCCATACCTATGGATGTGATAGCTATGAGCATATAGCCACTATGTACTATACTAGACCCTGCCAACATTCTCTTGACAGTCTGTTGGGATATAGCCAAAAATGAACCACCTATAAGAGTAGCTACTGTAAATACCTGCAACACAACACTCCAATCTGTACTGATAGATATAAACTCTATGAGATATATACGCAGTGCTATGGCAAATATAGCTATCTTAAATGTCGAAGCCATAAACATAGTGACAGGGTATGGAGCTCCATGATAGACATCTACCACCCATGAGTGGAATGGTACTACACCTATCTTGAAGAAGATTGTTATCATGATAAGTGATCCACCTACATATATAAGTGTCAAATCTGACCCATGATGTGAGAGTATATACTCCGATATGCTACCTAAGTTTGTAGAACCTGTAGCTCCATATATCAATGCTACACCCAATATAAAAAAAGCTCCCATCATAGAACCCAACACTATATACTTCATCATAGCTTCAGAACTGATGAAGTTCCTTTTGTGATATCCTACTAGAGCATATATACTTAGTGATGCTATCTCAAGAGCTATAAATGCTGTCACTAGCTCATTTGAGTGTACTAGTGTCATCATACCAAATAC
>Ga0256913_10001808_pt1 | contig 10949 bp, 6 predicted proteins | sample Axial_MatmetaG_FD_185970 | JGI IMG/M metagenome (GOLD analysis project Ga0256913, IMG submission 185970) | Deep-sea worm associated microbial mat communities from Axial Seamount, Juan de Fuca Ridge, Pacific Ocean - Axial_Mat | ecosystem: Environmental > Aquatic > Marine > Oceanic > Microbial...
TCATCATCATCATCATCATCACCATCATCACCATCATCACCACCATCACCATCATCATCATCATCATCATCATCATCATCATCATCATCATCATCATCATCCTCTTGATGAGGCCACTTTTTGTAACCTGAAAATTTATTTTGAGATAACAAGTAAACGAAAGTCTCCAGGGAGCCCATAAATTAGTAAAACCTGTCATTATGAACCATCTTCAAAGTGTAGGATTTTCAATATGATTTATAATTCCAATTTTCTAAAATTAAGGCAAGTTTGTGAAAAATGTGGACTACGTAACGCATATTGGATTTGCATAATTAATAGGTGATAATCATTTAAATTTTAGCTTAATTATCGTTTATATGCCACTTAGAGATAGCACTAGCCTAATTTGTTTGTCACCTGCTTTGGACATATGCAAACAATATGTTTCCCAACAAACTTCAGTAAAAGTGTTATCAAGTTACACCGTCAGATGGAGTGGTTCTGAAAAATGCGTTTTCAGTGTGTGAAATATGAGACCAAATTTACTTTGAATAAAAGTGAACATTAATGTTACATTTGGACTTGAATATGGTTATTTTTAAAACATTGAACTTTCACACATATGATAAACACATTTGTGGGTTATCTAAAGCCTCATTTATTATTTAAAGCATATCAAAACGATTTGCCTATAATACTATTGCTACAAAGTCCATTTTTGTTTTTTAAGTTTTGGCTTATAAAAATTGTACCTTTATGTTATTTTTCATAACTCCTTTTGCTCTGCATAGTTTGAAATAGGGTTCATTTAACACAATCAATTATGGAAGAAATCAGCAACAATCATTTCAGCAATTATGATGACAAACTCCAATTTTGTGATAAGGTAACACAACATTAGAAAGCATTATTACTCTATGAATAATGTTACATTCAAGAAATATCAAGGGTTAATGTGTATAGGTGATTTACTTTCATCATTATAATAGCAAGATAATAATTTAATCACTTTGATAATAACTTTTTTGATGGGATAATGCAACCGCGGCAGATCGATTATTTTTCATGCGTCGCACCTGTCGGGTTACGAAGCCCAGTGACAACGGCCACTTTTAGCAATAATGTAGGTTGGAAAACGATTGCTCCCTGTTTGTGAAACGACGAAGTTGAGCTAGTCGCGTTGTGACTTTTGATGAGACGCCAGTTAGCATCGAAGTAAAAAGACATTGATGGTATGTATAAATAAAGGTATAAAAGTGTGATATAATAACAGTTAACATTGATTACCGTTATAGCCTGACACGAATGTTATTTACGTATTTTCTCACAAACCCAGATCAATTCTATCAACTTGCTCTATTATCGCCCTCACTGGACTGACTACGTTCTTTCTCATGGGTTAATACGTCAAAAACTATTTGGTAATTTTCTTTTTTCATATAGGGTAAGGTGGGGCAAATTCGGCCAGTGGGGCAATGTCGGCCACCCTAGTTTATAGTTGTTTATTTTAATAATAAACGTATTACCAAAATAAAAGTATAGTTTCATCATAATCGTTTGGAAAATACCATTGATTACCATTCCCTATTTCAATAAACCCAATTAATATTATTTACATATGACGTCATAAGTAGCATCGCGGTCTTCATCTTCATTAATAAACCAGCGAAAATCCGTGGACATAAATATTGAACATAGCAATATAAATTTGGATCTATTAAAAGTGGGTATTCACCGTATTGTATGTTACTGAACACCACTGATCTGCCAACATACTAATCTTTTTATACTGACTGGAATAATTGGATGTAAATGTTCAATTTAAGCACCCTGACACAAAAATAAGAGTGGCCGAAATTGCCCCATACCAAAACTTCAAATTTACAAGACGCCAGTCTGGGGAATCCTTGTCTGGTTCAACCCTAGACACGCATGCAAATCACGACTTTAGAGGAAATCCCAGAAATTGTTCAATTTTCCATTATGTTCAGGTGTTTATTTAAATGTCCGATAATTACAAAATAATTATTACAAGGAATGACGTCATACCAGTGAGAAGACCTGTCAATAGACACTAAAAACAGATTTCATGGTTAATACTGAGTTTTTAAATAAATGCGCTGTAAACATACAGGCATATAAAGTATATAGGCCTAAGATATATTTCCCTATTTCTATTAAATATTAATTAAGCACACTTAGAATGGAAAGTTGACTAAATGTCATCAAAATGGCAGTATAGTATAGGTTACTGGTACGTACATAACCATTGGTGCTAAATTCCTATGCCTTCACATCAAGTTATATTATCAACATTAAAGATAACGTTTTTTTTTGCTGTGATTTGGCAGCTGACATTACATATTTATCTGTAAGCCAAAACACATCCAATAAATGTTGAAAACAAAACCACGCACAGAGACGTGGTGCACATAAACAAGCAAATAAGCAGATACACACATGCACAAATACGCCAAAATACACACAGATGTCGTGCAACTGTAAATCGGCCATTCATATTCTCATCGAAGTGATCTTGACATGACTGGGACACCAACCCCTAGTAACAACGATGTTACCACAGCTGAAGATAGAGACATCTCACATGTATTTGGTCCAATATGGAATATTCCCTATTTGTATTAAATATTAATTAAGCACAATTAGGATGGAAAGTTAAAGAAATGTCATCAAAATTAAGAGTATTAACTCACCCACATACAAGGTGGCCAACATTACCCTGAAAAGACCACTGAGCGAAATTGCCCCACCTATGCCAACATTACCCCACTATGACATATCGGATATTTTTGTAATGTGATTGTGGTTAGGAATGGTAAAAAGTACAAACTCCTATTGTGATTTGAAGAAGAAAAGTGGCTCTTTCGATTGATACCATGTACAAAGGGGGTGCTGCGGTCCTAGGCTTGTCAATTGACGGAATTGTCCAGACCTGGCCGAAATTTGATGCCTTTATTCTATAGCATCTGTGAGATGTAACAACAAGTTATGAAAGCTGGATCCCACAGAAATGCTTTCCGGCTGTAAGACATCTTGTTTAAATATAAACCAAAAAAGCAGCACAAATGATATTTGCACTTCAAGCCACTTGCTTAGTTGCAGTGATCACTCTTTGCAAACTCACATTCCAGATATTGCTATTTTAGGGAAGGCACATAGGATTGCCCTAGAACTAGACATAACATTTAATAGAATTTTGAATACCAAAAATTATAAATGTACTAGAAGTATTATAGTTACTAAAATAGTAATTTTCCTATAAAGTAAACAGTACCGATATTCCCCAAAGATAATCCACAGTTTGGGCACTTCAACTGTCCTAGAATTTCTAATGCGTATTATATATGGAAACATTAATGCTGGAACTTTTCCCCCAAAGTTTTTGTTCAAACGCCCATGTATAGTAAGCGGTTATGTAGATGTTCATGTGGGGGTTGCGTATAAAACACACATGCAAGCCTATCAAATTTTAATTCCATCTGAAATCTACCAAAAGAGGCTTCCTAAAGAGGTTCCCTGAAGAGGCTTCGGTGTTACGTATTGCTTATTGTAGTATTGGCTTTGTTAAGCCATGAACCGTAATTGATAGGTTAACGTGAATTGCAGTCAATATGGCTGCTCTAGGTGAAGTGTCATAAATCATTACATGTGATTCATGCTTCTCTACAACAAAATCTAAGTCGCAGTAATAATATCCAGTATAAGATTCATACAAAAGATGAAAGTGGTGTTTCTTATGCTGCTGATTGTTTGCAATAGTGATCCAGTCTGCCAAAATTAGCAGTATAGAATGGGCGATAATAGAAGAATCTTCGCCGCACATCATGCGGGAAATTGGTTTTGTCAGTGCAAACGGCAGTTTCACATAGATTCTAGCATCCTTTGTTTGTCTAAGTTAAAAAGCAGATTATTCATAGGAAAATGGGTTTTTCCTCTAATTTAAGCGAAAATTGGGGGGTGGATTATCTTTTAGTCCGAGATCTCGGAGAGGTTTAATCATGTTTTCGAGCCCAAACCGTTTGATGGTTGTTTATAATGTAAAAATGTCTCAGGAATTCAAATCTGAACGTCTGACGAGTCTATCGGTAGCCGTTTTCTCAGAAAGTGACATTTTATGGGGGTACCGTCAATATCTCCGTTAATATTATATTTTTTCCTCCTGCCAGATTCTGTGTAGTATATTTTCACTCAAACTAGACGTACAAGGTTGCTAATTGTAGATAATACAATATATTTATAAAATAAAAGCATTTGTCAAGCATATAAACAATTTTTATACACGAAAACTATCAAAACAGCATCATACTAGTTGTGCCATCAGACATGTTCAATGATTTTCCAACATCTATGTTCATGTCATCTTTACCATCAATTGTCCCAAACTAATTTAATCTAATATCAATCAGGATTATTCTGTATCTCAGTATCTTTTTTTAAAAACTAATATATTGTCCTTTTTCCGGTATAAAAAGAAGTGGGGGCCATTATGAAGACTAGGTGTGGTACCGAAAAGATTATGGTTCACTTTAAAAATTTCGTATAAACCTAATATTTTCTTAAATTCTCAGTGGCATACTAATACATATTATATAGTAACACAGTCCCCAAGTCAGGAATATTCACTACAGATTGTTTTGTTTGGTGAATCACATGCACAATTCAGTTTGAGGAAGCAAATTTCAGTTATAAATGTTTAATCAACAGCATCGTAATTGTCATCATTATAATCGGGTCTAATCCCACACTCGGATCTAAGACCGGCCATTCACAAATACGTGACCATAAAATGGCAGAGTGAATGGGATGAATGTCCAAACAACATTAATGTTTCCATATATAATACGCATTAGAAATTCTAGGACACACAGTGTAGGTGAAATGCGCTTGACTAGCTTGAAAAGCCGTCGGGACCAGGTCTTCCTGACGAGATGCCGCATTGGACATTCCAGACTGACTCATGGACATCTGTTGAAGGGAGAGCTGGCTCCCGAGTGCATTCCCTGCCAGTGTCCTCTGACACTCAGGCATATGCTGGTGGATGCGATGATTTTAGCCATATACGGCCAAATGTTTATCAAAAAACTTCTTTACGTTCCCTTTTTAGGCTGATCCTTCCAGTATGCCTCCATGTCAGAAGGTATTATTCCACAAAATTCTCCGAACAAATTATGTGGCTGCACTCTGGAGAAATGCAACACAACCAACACCAACTGCATCAAATCCCCTTGAGAATGGCTGGCAACTGAGTGATGAAAGATCATATGAATTCACCTGGTATGATGGAGACCAGATGCCTGACAAAGTTCCCGAAATTCTAGATGTTGATGACATATCACTAGCTGATGAATCAGATGAAGATTTAATGAATTACGTTAGTGATAACTCTGATTATAATGATGAGGATGACGATGGTGTTGAATAAACATTTATAGCTGAAATTTGCTTCCTCAATCTGAATTGTGCACGTGATTCACCAAACAGAACAATCTGTAGTGAATATTCCTGACTTGGGGACTGTGTTACTATATAATATGTATTAGTATGCTACTGGGAACAGTATTAGGTTTATACAAAGATTGTAAAGTGAACCATAATCTTTTTGGTACAATGCCTAGTCTTCATAATGGCCCCAACTGCTTTTTGTACCGAAAATTGGACAATATTAGTTTCAATAGAAAGATTTTGAGATACAGAATATTCTTGATTGATATTAGATTAAATTAGTTTGGGACATTTGACTGTAAAGATAACATGAACATAGATGTTGGAAAGTCATTGAACATGTCTGATGGCACAAATAGTATGATGCTGTTTTGATAGTTTTCATGTATAAAAATTGTTTGAATGCTTGAGAAATGCTTTTAATTTATAAATATATTGTATTATCTACAATTAGCAACCTTGTACGTCTAGTTGGAGTGAAAATATACTTCACAGAATCTGGCAGGAGGAAAAATATAATATTGACGGAGATATTGACGTTTTTGATGGTACCCCCATAAAATGTCACTTTCTGAGACTCGTCAGACGTTCAGATTTGAATTCCTGAGACATTTTTACATTATAAACAACCATCAAACGGTTTGGGCTCGAAAACATGATTAAACCTCTCCGAGATCTCAGTCTATTATGGGGAATATCGGTAAGTAGAAAATAAATTCTGATCATAGTTATTATGATTGATTAACTAAATTTGGTAAGTTTACAAAAACTGGTGTTCAATGGAATGTATAGAAGAATAGCAACAATACGCAACCAACCATTTACTTTGCATGCAATGTTTGTAACAAATCCTTTTCAATATGCTGTTATGATGAAAATTGCTTTATTAATGTGATTACCTTTACTTATTAACATAATTAAGATTTCTCTTCACTGTTGCTCAAATGTAGGTGAAATTGGCTGTAATATTGGAGTAACCTTTGTAGAACAATGGATGAAGAAGTTTATGAAGGTTAGTTTATGGAATGAACATGTTTATTCTCTGTGCAATAACTGTATTTGAACAGCTTTAACTTGTTTTTAATGACATACTCAATATGGCTGCCTGCTGCTGGAAGCTGGAAAGCTATCATGGATAAAACAGAGTGATGTATTATTGAAGTGTCATTTTCATACAAAACCACTAATGTGGTAAATTTCGTACTAGTCAGTGTTCATTATTTTGACAACTGTTCTTGTGTCTCTTGATGAAGTAAATGGTCATTGGGTGTACAGAAATGCTTCCATACATACAAGTAAAATTAATTTTCTTCCTATTTAATGATTTATCCATGTGATATCTTATTCTACCTTAACAGAACCAAACCCAAGTTCCTAACCCAAATTTAACATACCTCTCAGAGACTAAGTAATCATGGGAGTATTACAATGTTAAATTTCACAAATATTGATAAAATTGGCATCTTCTTTTTCTATCAAATATTAACCTCATAATTTTAATATTTGCTAAATATGTCCAAAACTGTGTTAAGTGGAGCTGTCCAGGCAATGAAGATGATATATCTTGTGGTGTTATCTTCATACTAAATCTTATACAAAATACACCCTGTTTTAAGACATAGTTTGTACATTTATTTCACAAATGACCATGTAGTATTTGAGTTGTTAGCTTGACACCAGGTTAAGTAGTGAGGTTGTGATCCATGTTATTTATTTATTTTTATAGGTATTCTTATCATGGACAGGCCAGCCACTGCAGTCCTCTGATGTTGCTAATATTTTGACTGTTGAGCTTTGTTCTGTGGGGTACCAGTTCTGAGTTACCAGCACAAAGCTGAGAAAGTTGGCAGTAACAAAAACCTAGAATCAAACAAGTATAATGATGAGGATGCAGCAATGCAAGCAGTTATTAAAGCGTTGCAGAAATCTTCTGAATCACTGACACCTAGAGAAAAGATCCATGTCTGCATGTTAGTCACCAATCATATTGGTAAGATATGAACAATGTATTAGGCCATAAGCTAATGCTGAGGTGGAGCCACAGAATTTATTTTCTTCCATAACTATTTCCAGGCCTCCCAGACCTCCTATATTTCCTATTTTTCCTATATTTTTAATAGGATCCTATAAACCTCCTATATCTAGACTCACTTCCTATATTTCCTATATTTGACTTGGTGTTAAAAGGCTATGTATAAAATATGTTAGTGCACTATGCTTCCAGTCAAAAGCAGTCAGCTTCGTGTTCAGATGATCCTTTGAATATGGCAGATTTGTTTTAATAAAGAATATACAAGATGCTTTTCATCTAATGAGGTGCAACGAGTGTTTCACTAAAATGAACATGATACAAGATATGCCTACTTTTAAAGTATCCTGTAAATTAATTAGCATGGACTGCTAATAACCCTTGGTACATAGGTTAGTTAAAATGTAGATGTGTATTTTGGTTTGCTTTTTAGCTCGGCTGAGCCGAATGGCAGCAGACTTTTCTAATGACAACTTGTCTGTCGTCCGTCCGTCTGTCAACATTTGCCTTTAAGTTCCAATTTCTCTGAAATGTTTCAGTAACTTTTTTTGTTTTTGGCATGGAGCTTCTTTGGGATGACAATAAGCAATTTTCATGAGTCAAATTTGGCCCTTTTTGCACTCGGAGGCCATTTTCTGTAAACTTTTCTCTTTTTCATCTCATTGCTTCCTTATGAGGACCTCTATGATGTGTTAAAAGATTGGTGTCCTTGAATCACTATACAGTCACTTCTCCAAGGTCGGAAATTTCTGATTTCTACCCTTTTCAGCCATTTTAGCACATAGTTGCCATTTATTCAAAAACTGTTCAGTAACATTTTCTCTATGTTGGCATGGAGCTTCCCAAGGAAGGTACTAATGAATGCTTAAAAGATGGATTAGATTGAATCACTCTTAAGGTCCTTTTGCAAGGACAGAAAGGACAGAGTTTGTCAATTTTCGTATCTTCTAACCATTTCATCAGAACTTGTTCTGTAGTACCAGAGTGCTGTCCATTTTGTTTGCATCATGTAGATTCGCTGGGTGATACCACTAGTGGGACAGAATATGGAGGCTACTGAATCAGTATAAATGTCATTTTTGCAAGGTCAGAAAGGTTAAACTTTGACCTTTGTGATCTATACTGGCTAATATCTCGGAAACTGCATATTATGACCAAAGTGAAATCGTTGGTGAATGATCCCAACCATAAGGGGAGAATTGGCCCGACCATGAGTGGTGAATAGCCCATGTAATCTGGTAACGTTTAGGTGGTGAGAAGCCCTCGGTTGCAAATTTTTCCGTTCCCTATTTGTAGCACCTTCTCTGGACTCGACAGGCCAGGTCACTTGATTTTAGTGCAGAACCCAAACTAATGTTATGTCATATTTGTATTTATACAAGAACCTGGCCCTAGGTCAGGAATCACTCAATGGAAGGCTCAAATCGATTTGCTAGAAATTATTTAGGCCACTGTTCACACAACATTTTCTACATACTTTGATTCAGCATCATCTACTTAATTCATTAGCATGCTTGCAGCACTTTCATAGTTTGAAAAGAAATCTGTTTGATCAATGAAAAGTATGTGAATTACAACAAACATGTTTTTGTTTAGCTCATAAATCTCAGTCATGTCCAACAGACTGATATCTAATTAAACAGTGGAGATATCTAGCAAGGAGGCCATCTTTTAACACATCATAGAGGTCCTCATAAGCAAGCCATGTGCTGAAAAAGAGAAAAGGTTACTGAACAGTTTTTGATAAAATGGCCTCTGAGTACAAAAATGGCCAAATTTGACCGTTTGAACCTTGAAAAATGGCCTTTAGAATGATTCGACAAAATCCAACTCATGACAGTTGCTTATAGTCATCCCAAAGAAGCTCCACGCCAAAAACAAAACAAAAAAGTTACTGAAGCGTTTCAGAGAAATTGGAACTTAAGGCAAATCTTGACAGTTGGACAGACAGACGGACAGAGAGATTGACGGACGACGAACCAGTCGGCATAAGAAGAGATCCACTGCCAGTCGGCAAAGCAGAGCTAAAAAGTTAGTTGTTTGACGTGCAGTATCCAGTAAACTTGACCGTTGAAAGCACCCACAATACCTCCCCTGGCAGACCTACTCATACAAACACAATTCAACTTCTCACTGAAGCATTTAGCTTCACTGCAATACTGTGCGACAAACTATTCGCTCACAAAATCCATCACTGTCTATAAGCCAGGTACTCATTTATACAGCTGGTTGAAATGAGGTAAACTGGAGTGAACAAAAAATACCCAATTCTTTTAACCTCCCCAGGTTGAGTATTGAACCTGGGTCATCATGACTTAAAGCTCAGATGCTTAACCGTGTAGTATTTGGGAGTCATTGACCCAGTCTTATAGCAGAATTAACACAATAATGAAGAACGTTATAGTGAGGGTTTACTGTATACCATTATTTTGGGAAAATCCAGAAATTTGTTTTACATTTTCTTCCTATAAAACTCCTATATTTTACCTCAAAATTCCTATAAATTTCCTATATTTTGACCTCAAAATTCCTATATTTTAATATGTTCAAAAGGCTGGGAGGCCTGAATTTCTCAAAAAAACTGTTAAAATGGCTTATTTTTTGTTTCAGCTGAGAAGCAAAAACAGTTGGAAAGTGACAGTGTCAGCAGTACAACATCAAGTGCCGAATCAAATAGGGTAAAAATCGAAGAACCAGTGATAATCCTGTATTTAATAAACGTATTTGTTACTGTTATAAACGTACCCCTTTGTTGCTATATGTTATGACGGAAGCAAAGACTTATCAGGCTGAGTCAGTTGCAATGAAATTGACCAACAATTAGGCCTACCATATGCTAACTAATCTGGACACACTTTCTGCACAATTTAAATCCTATGACAATGGGTATGTGCAAATTATGAAAATCAAACTTGATGTAAAAACTATGGACATCAAATTAATGTAAATGCTAATTGTATTGTGGTAATACAATTTGAATGTCATATATGTTTTAAACTGTTAACAATGAATTAATGCAACAATTTCATTAATATTAGGACCTTCTTGCTAATTTTTTGCATGAATATGGTTGAATATGTGTAACTAAATGTGTGTGTTTAATAGCAACACTAATTCATTTCCAGCCCAAGAAGCTGCGCCGTATTTATAGTGCTGCACTGAAAAGTGAGATGAGGGCAGCAATTATACATAGGAAAAGAGAATTACACAAAAAACTTGCAGCTCATCATGACTTGCCTTTACTGAGCAAACCACTCCAACAGAAGATTATGGATGCTGTTCGGAATTTACATTGAATGGTGATGCAAGCTATGGATATACTATGGATCACACTGTGTTCTGCGGCTGCGGTCATGCTGCTGCGGCTTAGGGCCTAAGTTAGGCCACACAAAGTGGTGGGAGGCTCGGCTTCACAGTAAAGAACCGGCTTGCATTGACTGGGTGTATTTTCATCAAAGCCAAAGGGTTTCCCACT
>Ga0256913_10001809_pt1 | contig 10943 bp, 7 predicted proteins | sample Axial_MatmetaG_FD_185970 | JGI IMG/M metagenome (GOLD analysis project Ga0256913, IMG submission 185970) | Deep-sea worm associated microbial mat communities from Axial Seamount, Juan de Fuca Ridge, Pacific Ocean - Axial_Mat | ecosystem: Environmental > Aquatic > Marine > Oceanic > Microbial...
TGAATTCTTCTGTAATGATTTCACAATTTTGATGTATATATGAAATTAATTTACCATTCTCATACGCGACTTTTATATTTATTTCTTTTTTACTCCCCATTAACTTTTGTATTGTATCAAGTAAATACGGTATTCCCTCACCTGTTTTAGACGATACATATATTTTTTCTTTTTTACTTGTAAATTTACTATCCACTAAGTCAATTTTATTTATAACTTCAATAATATTTACTTCACTAGCACTTATTTCTTTTAAAATACTATACACCACTTTTGCCTGTTCTTCCATATTGTCATTAGAACCATCCATTACATGTAAAATCAAATCAGCTTTTACCATTTCTTCTAGTGTAGATTTAAAAGCTTCAATTAATTCATGAGGTAATTTGCTAATAAATCCTACTGTATCTACAAAAAGAATTATATTTGCTGGACTTATTTCCAATCGTCTAATGGAAGGATCTAGTGTTGCAAAAAGCATATCTTTTTCAAACACTGTACTATTTGTTAATTTGTTTAACAATGTGGATTTTCCAGCATTTGTATAACCTGCTAGAGCAACCATATACACTTCTTTTTTTTGTCGCTCTTTTCGTAGACCTTCTCGTCTTTTTTCTACTTCTGCTAATTGTTTTTTTAAAGTATTTATTCTTTTTAGTATATGTCTTCTATCCGTTTCAAGTTTTGTTTCTCCAGGACCTCTAGTTCCAATTCCACCACCTAATCTTGAAAGTTGAGTCCCTTTGCCTATAAGTAATGGTAACAAGTGATTTAATTGAGCTAATTCAACTTGTAGTTTTCCTTCCTTTGAATTTGCTCTACTTGCAAATATATCAAGGATTAATGTCGATCTATCTAATACTTTTATATTTAATACTTGTTCTATATTTCTCATTTGTGTAGCATTTAGTGGATCATCAAAGCATACAGTAGTTGCATTGTATTCACTTATTAAATATTTTAATTCACCTAATTTACCTTTTCCAATATAAAAAGCATTATCTACACGCTCTTTATTTTGTACTAATTTATAGACACATACGCCTCCCGCAGTATTAATAAGCTCTTCTAACTCATCAAGATTAGCTTTTACATTATATGCGTTAATCCCAACTGCAATAACTCTTTCATTTTCATCATTAAAGTCTTTTCTACTACAAGTCGCAAATTCATTAATTTCTTTCATTATTTCTAATGAAAATTCCACACTATCTATTGGACCTAGAATAATTGTTTCATCATTGTTATTTATATAAGCACAATAAAAGTTTATGATTTGATTATCAAATACACCAATAGCTGCCATTGCTCTTAAACTTAAATTCTTTAAAGTATCAATATCAACAGGAGAAAGTTTGCCGCTTGATTGAGGATGAGAATGAATACATATACAATTCTTTTCAATTATATTATCAAAAATAACCTTCTTAAAATCGCCAACAAATACATTTACAACGTATCCTTTTTTATTTATAAATATCGCTATTTCCCTATTAGTAATAGAAGTAACATTAATTAATATTTCTTGTATTTGTATATCACAATAATAACTATTATCACTTTTAATATCATACAAACTTTGTAAAACAACTAAGATACTTTTCTTAATCCCATTTATATTTCCAGCAACTTCTTTTTTTTTCAATATTTATTCTCCCGCTATAGCTAAATCTTTAATTATTAAGGAAGGTGAGCCTGTGCCTGATGATGAAAATAATAAGTCGTTACCTACTGATTCAATGTTATTTAACAGTTCAAAATAGTTACCTGAAACAGTTATTTGATTTATTGCATACGATAGCTTTCCATTTTCGATTAAAAATCCTTTTGCCCCTAAAGAAAAGTCTCCAGATATTGTACTAAATCCAGAGTGCATTCCATCTAAATCAGTAATATATACTCCATCTTTTACTTCTTCTACTAACTGAGCAAAAGTTTTATCTCCTCTATCAAAATATAAATTTGATGGTGCTATTCCTATAGTTGACTTATATGAATCCCGTGAAGCATTACCAGTAGACTCAACACCATCTTTTATTGCAGTTTTTAAATTATACAAATATGTTTTTAAAATACCATTTTCAATAATTTTCTTATACTTGGTTGCTACGCCCTCTCCATCAAAAGCTGAACTTGCACTACCATTTTCTAAAAATGGATTGTCAACAAGTGTTACACATTTATTTGCAACTTGTTTATTTAATTTTCCCTTTAACATAGAAACACCCTTTTGAACTGCTCTAGCTGAAAATATACCTTGTATTGTTGCTAGTAAGTCCGCTGATATTCTCGCTTCTAAAAGAATCTTTCTATTTCCCGATTTGATTGATTTTGCACCAAGCATCTTAATTGCATCATTAACTGCTTTAGTTGCCATATTTTTTGCATTATATTTAGTAAAATCATTTGATATTACAAATTCAAAACCTGTACTTATTTCTTTATCATCTCCTACAGCTAAGAATATATATGAAAACGCTCCATTTGATTTTTCATTTAAATATAACCCTTTATTATTCATAATAATAACATTTGAAGTTCCTGAAGAAAAAAGACATCCTTGGCAAGCCTTTACTCTTTTATCTAACTCGTATGCATATTTTTCCATATCCTTTGCAAATTGTATTTTTTCAACTTCAGTCACTTTATCTAGTTCTTCATTATAGGTTTTAACGTTTTCATAGTGTTTAGAACCTTCATATATTACTTCATAATCTTCACTATCATTAATAGTAGCATTTTCCTTCACGTCTTTTATTAACATATCAAATGAGTCTTCTGATACTTTTTCAGTATATGAATATCCAATTTTTCCATTATAAAAACCTCTAAACCCTAAACCAATTGAATTCGATAATTTATAGTCTTCTATTTCACCTTTATATATATTTACTGAAAAGCGTTCACCTTCTCTAAAATATGCTTCCATATCCGTAATGCTATTTTTTGCAGCTTTTTTAAATAATTGTTCAATTAATATTTTATATTCGTTCAATTTATCTACCTCCTACTGTAATGGATGCAACTCTTAATGCTGGTTGGCCTACATTTGCAGGTATACTACCACTTTTGGCACCACATACCCCTTGGCCCATAGCTAAATTGTTCCCAACCATGTCTATTTTATGCAATACTTCATCACCTTTTCCTATTAATGTAGCACCTCTGACTGGTTTGTCAATTTTCCCATTTTTAATAATATATCCCTCTAATACCGCAAAATTAAATTCTCCAGTTGCCGGATTCACACTACCACCACCCATTTGTTTAGCATATAGTCCATAGTCTGTTGCTTGTATAATTTCTTCTAAAGTATTTTTTCCATTATCAATATATGTATTAGACATTCTAGATGTAGGAGCAAATCTGTAACTTTGGCGTCTTGAAGAACCATTCGATTCCATTTGCATTCTCATTCCATTTAATCTATCTATCATATAACCTTGCAGTATCCCATCTTTGATAAGCACCTTTCGTTGAGTTTTACTACCTTCGTCATCAATATTTGTTGAACCCCATTCATTTTTCATAGTGCCATCATCAATAGCTGTAACTAATTCAGAGGCAACTTTTTTACCTAACTTATTTGCAAATACTGATGTTCCTTTTGCAACAGCTGTAGCTTCTAAACCATGACCACATGCTTCATGAAAAATTACTCCACCAAATCCATTATCAATAATAACAGGGTACACTCCTGAATCTATATATCCAGCATTAACCATTTTTATAGCTGTTTCACTGGCTTTTTCTGAAAGAGATTTTATATCCAAATTTTCAATAAATTCAAAACCACCTAATGTTCCCGGTTTTATCCCACCTGTTTGCATTTCATTATTTTTAGAAGCAACGGAACTTATAGTTATTCTATTATATACACGCTTATCTTCTACATATAATCCATCAGTATTGGCTATTGCAATATTTTGTATTTGATCTGTAAGACCTATTGCCACTTGTGATATAAGTTCACTATAATTAAAGGCAGTATCATATGCAAACTTTATAATATCTAATTTATCTTTTTTGTTTACAACATCTGGCATAATAGCATATGAATGAATGTTATTAACTTTTTTTGTAGTTAAATCAAATGCTATATCTTGTTTGATTCCACTAATTGCACTAGCACCTTTAAGAGCTGTTTTAATTAAATCATCTTTTTTAAAACTATTTGTATATGCATATATTGCATTTGTTCCTTTAAATATTCTTATTCCAATTCCGAAATCTCTACCCGATTGAGTGGATTCTACTTGTCCACCAATGTAACTTATATTACTTTTAAAACTATCTTCAATAAACATTTCTGCAAAATCACCACCTGTAGATATCGCAGCTAATAAAACATCGTTTATTATTTTTTTATCTAGCATATCTTCACCTCTTTTTCATCTTTAAGTATATTATATGTTAATATAATATCAAATCAAACTATATTTTACAAAAGCACCCTATGGTGCTTTTGTCATTTAATCGTTTTTAATAGCTCTTTTAATACTAAAAGCTCTTCTTTTGTAAAGGAAAATCCTTTCGACATACTCCCTCTATCAGGTGCCCAATCCCGTAAGTCATACTTTCCATTTCGATCATTGAAACTTACAATATTTAGTTCCCTTGTCCATCCTCCAGTAGTTTGAGTAATTACTCCAATTTGTTCTATGATTTCATATTTAAAATCACTCATGAAAAACCTCCTTTTATGGTAATAATTGTAATTTCTATAAGGAGTTCTCGTTTCCTTTATTTTTACAATATTTGTATGTTTATTTTTCTTTAATAATTAATAAATATATACTATACTTACATTACCAATTTAAGGAGAATTCATATGCAACTAAATTATATAAACAATAAACTTATAATTCCTAAACCTACCTGTGATTGTACTTATCATAATAATATTAATAGTGATATATATATCGGAAATAATATTATTGAAAATCTAAATTCATATATTAACGATAAAATTTCTGGAAGTAAATGTCTTTTAATTACTGATAATAAATTATACGATATGTTTGGTCAAAAGATTTTAGCAATATTAAAGAAAAAATATAATGTCTCTTTATGTATCCCTAAACATATAAATCACTTAACACCTAATCAATATTCTATTGGTGAAGTACTAATAAGTATTGATACTGATACGGATTTTTTAATAGCATTAGGTTCTGGAACAATAAATGATATAACTAGATATGTAGCTTTTAATTGCAAATTACCTTTTGTTAGTGTTGGAACTGCACCTTCTATGGATGGCTATTTATCAGTAGTGGCTCCTCTTTTAAAGGATAATTTAAAAATAAATAAGCCTGCTAAATATCCTGAAGTTTGTGTATTTGATATCGATATACTAAAAACTGCCCCTATGAATATGCTTTTTTCAGGTTATGGTGATGTAATTGGAAAATATATAGCAAAAGCTGACTGGATTCTAGGAAATATTATTAACAATGAACATATATGTCCTTTTTGCCTTGAAATAATTGATGATGCAATAAAATTATGTGAAGATAATATTAATAATATAAGAGAAAGAAATGAGCAAGGCATACAATCACTATTGGAATCTTTATTATTAACAGGTTTAGCCATGCTATTAAATGGTAATTCACGTCCTGCTGCATCAAATGAACATAACATGAGTCACTTTTTTGAAATGAAAAAATTACAATCTAACAAGCCTCACCCTTCTCACGGTGAATCAGTTGGTGTTGCAACATTATACTGTTTAGATGTATATAATAACCTTTTAACTTACGATTATAGTAAAATAAATATATCTAAGATATTAAGTAATTCGATTAGTTCTATTGAACGAGAAAATAAAATTTTAAGTGCATATGGAACTACTATAGGTACTGCAATTATTGCAGATAATCAAGACGAGCCTATTAGCTTAAAAGAACATCAAAGAAGAATTGAGGCTTTTTTAAATAATATTGATGATATAAAAGAAAAAATGCAATTTCTACCAAATAGAAATAACGTATCACAATTGTATAAAATTCTTCAAGGCGCCACTTGTGCGAAAGATATAAATATTGATAATAAATTATTACACTCTGCTTTATTATACGCAAAAGACTATAGAAGTAGATATAATATTTTTAAACTAGCAGAAGAATTAGATATATTAGAAGAAGTAATTAATTAAAAGGTTCTACATGTATTGATATAATCATGTTATTACTAAGAATCTTCCTAATCTTAAATTCTAAATCAACAGTTATATCATGAGATTTTGAAACTGTTAAATTTGAATCTACTAAAATATGTACATCAATGGCATAATATTCTCCTATTTTTCTAGTTTTTAAATTATGATATTCTAAAACGAATTCATTGTTCTCTAAAACACTTTTTATATGTCCTATATTTTCTTTTTCAAGAGAACTATCAGTTAGTTGATTTAGTGATGGTTTTAGTATAATAATTGCCGCTTTAAATAAAAATATACTTACAAGAATTTGTGCTATAGCATCCAAAAAGACAAATTGATTACCTAAAAGAAAAATTAAAAAAGAACTGATTAAAACACCAAATGAAGAAAATGCATCACTTCTTTGATGATATGCATTAGCAATAATTGCATCACTAGCTATTTCTTTTCCAATTCTAACTGTGTAATGATATAGCATTTCTTTAATTATTACTGAAAGTAAAGCAACAACTAACACTATAGAACTTGGACTATCTATATGCTCACCTTTAATATATCCTATTAAACTGATTCCTCCACCTTTAAATATATTAAACCCGGCTATTAACAAAGCTACTCCAACAAGAAAAGTAGCTATCGTTTCATATTTACCATGTCCATAATTATGATCTTCATCTGCAGGCTTTGCGGCCATATGTATGCTTATAAGTACAATAATGTCAGTAATTAAATCTGATAATGAATGAACTCCATCTGCAATCATTGCACCACTTTTGCCTACTACACCTGTGAATATTTTAATAGTGGTTAATATTGTATTTATCATAAAACTAATTATTGTTGCTTGTTTTGCCTTTTTCTTTCTCATACTACATTCCTTATATAATATATAAAAAAAGCTGACCATATAGCCCGCTTAAATGCTGCATTGCTGCCCAAAAGTATTACTCTTTGCTTAATATAAATAATATCATAATTTTATTTTTCATGCCATCTTTTTATATTTCTACTCACCTTCAAAAATACCCTTGATAGTAAATTGCATATTTTCTATTTGTACCTCTTCTTTAACTTTATTTTTTAAATCATTTCCTAACACCCATAACCCCTTATCAATATCTCTAAGGGATAATCCTAATGTTTTGTGAAGATAATTACAAAAATTTATATATTGATTATAATGATTCCAAAGAGCGGGTTTAGTATTGATATAAACACTTTTATTTACTAATTCTGTATATACTTTCCATACTTTATCATTCATAATAGGATACTTTTCAGGATTAAAAATATGCACATAAAAACTAGGAATAACTATTGAATTTTTAGTTAAGCTATTTGCATATTTCATGAAATTATTATATGTAAGGTGCCCATTTTTAAATGATAATCCTGCCCATATATTTATATCTTCTAAAGCTTTATCAATAGCTTTGTCATTATTAGGCGTAGTTTTTAAAATGTAGTATTTTTTATTATTTACATAAACACGTTTAATAAATATTTCAGGCTTTTCTTCTGAAATTTTACCTAAAAACCATAAAATTAAGTATTTAATATTATCCTTTAGCTGTGTTGTGGGTTCATATGATTTTTTAATTTCGTTAAGATAATATTCATAAAACTCTTCCGAATATTTTGTGTAATCATATCTTTTTAAAGCTTCTATAATATCAGTTTTTGTAAGCATTTTTATGCTCTCCAAAATCACTTTTCATCAATATAAGTATATATTAATAACGGTATGTTTTCAAATTTTGTAAAATTCAAGATAGTACCTATTTTTCTTTTTTTATTCTACTGTAACACTTTTAGCTAAGTTTCTTGGTTTATCCACATCATTACCTTTATATATTGAACAATAATACGCAAAAAACTGCATAGGTACCACTGCTAAAATTGGTGCAAATATTTGATTGATATTTGGAATTTCAACAAGCATATCTGTCACACTTTGGACTTTTTTCGAATATTCTTTTGTTGTTATAGTTAAAATTATTGCTCCTCGTGTCTTCACTTCTCTAATATTACTTATCATCTTATCTACTAATTCTGGTTGTGTAACAGAACAAATAACTGGGGTACCTTTCTCAATTAAGGCTATAGTACCATGTTTCAATTCGCCACCAGGATAAGCCTCTGAATGTATATATGATATTTCTTTAAGTTTTAAACTACCTTCCATCGATAAAGCATAATCGATTCCTCTGCCTAAAAAGAAAATACTTTTACTATTATATAATTTTGAAGCATATTTTTGTATGTCTCCAATACTTTTAAATATTTCTTCTATTTTTTCTGGGATACTTTTTAACTCTGAGATATATTTATTTTTATCTTTTCCTTCATACATATATAAGGTAAGTAAGTAAATAGCTGAAAGTTGAGTAATATACGCCTTTGTGGAAGCAACCGCAATCTCTGGTCCCGCCAAAGTATACAACACATCATCAGATTCTCTAGCAATAGAACTACCCACTACATTTACTATAGATAATATTCTAGAATTCATTTTTCTTGCTTTTCTTAATGCAAACAATGTATCAATTGTTTCTCCAGATTGTGAAATAATGATAGTTAGTGTTTCGCTATCAAGTATTGGATTTCTATATCTAAATTCACTAGCAATATCTACCTCTACTGGTATACGCAACATTTTTTCAATTATATATTTACCAACAACACCTGCATGATATGCAGTTCCACAGGCAATAATATATATTTTTTTAGGTCTCTTAATACTAAATTTTTTAAAAATAATTTTATTCTCTTTTATTCTAGTATTAATTGTTTTTTTTACTGCCTCAGGTTCCTCATATATCTCCTTTATCATGAAATGCTCATAACCACCTTTTTCAACAGCTCCAATGTCCCACGTAACTTTAGAAATTTCTTTATCTATTTCTAAACCCATTGAGTTATAGAATATTATGCTTTTTGCATCAACTTCAGCTATTTCATCATCTTCCATAATATATATATCTTTTGTATATTGAAATATTGCAGGTATATCAGAAGCAATAAAATATTCACTATTTCCTTTGCCAATAATTAATGGGCTATCTTTCCTAACGCAATATATCTTTTCTTTATTATCATTACAAATAATCGCTATTGCATATGAACCTTTAATTTGATTAATAGTTTTTAATATGCTTTCTTTAATATTACCATCATAATGAAAATGCAATAGTTGTGTAATAACTTCTGAATCTGTTTGCGACTCAAAGAAATATCCTTTTCTTATTAAATCGCTTTTTATCTGCTCGTAATTTTCAATTATTCCATTATGTACAATACAAAACTTATTATTTTTACTTAAATGGGGATGAGAATTTATATCATTTGGTTCCCCATGGGTTGCCCATCTAGTATGTCCAATTCCAACTAAAGCATTCCTATATTCTTTATCAATTAATTTATTTTTTAGACTGGCTACCCGCCCCATACTTTTTTTTACATTTATTCGATTATTTTTTATATAAGCAATTCCAGCTGAATCATATCCTCTATATTCTAATTTTGTTAATCCATGCATCAACACAGATATAGTATCTCTACTACCTACATATCCTACTATTCCACACATGTATGCGTCCTCCTATACTGTATAGGAAATAAAGAATCACATTATATCTTTTTTGTTCTATAATCACTTATAGTTTTTAAAAGGTATATATCGGTTTTGTGAAAACCGGAAGGAATCCGCCGAATATTTCGATTAACCTTCTCCTCGTCAACAAGTACTACTTGTCCTGGCGCTACACTATTATTTTTTCTTTATTATCCTAATATTTCTTCTATTATTTTCACCATGGTTTTTGCCTTTTCATTAATTTCGAAAGTATTTTTGCCTTCTATCATGACTCTGATTAGTGGTTCTGTTCCAGATGGTCTTATAATTATCCTCCCTTCATTTGCCAAGTCACTTTCAAATTTTGCAAACATTTCCATGATTTTTTTACTTTCAAAAACTTTATTTCTATTTCTGTTTTTTACTTTTGCATTAAGTATTACTTGTGGATATTCTATCATGTTAGATCCAATATCTGAAGCTTTCATTCCTTTTTTCTTCATCATAGATAACAATTGTAATGATACAAATATACCGTCCCCAGTCGTATTATAATCCATTAAAATAATATGTCCTGATTGCTCTCCACCTATTGTATAATTGTTTTTTTTCATTTCTTCAACAACATATCTATCCCCAACTTTAGTTCTAATTAACTTAAAGCCATTTTCTTCCGCCAATTTTTCCAACCCCATATTGGACATAATTGTAGCTACCATTGCATTGTTTTTTAATTTCTTATTATCATTTAAGCATATTGCTAATTCTCCTAAGATTTTATCGCCATCAATAATTTTACCACTTTCACTTATGGCAAGTACTCTATCAGCATCTCCATCATATGCAAAACCTATATCATACTCCCCTTTTAACATTTCATTCTTCAAACTATTTATGTGGGTAGAACCACACTTATAGTTAATATTAATACCATTTGGTTCATTAAATATAAATGTTGCATTAATCTTAAGTAAATCAAACACTGTTTTTGCGATTTTATATGATGCTCCATTTGCACAATCAACTAATACTTTCATTTTTGATATATCTATATCAATATTACTAACTAAATATTTTGCGTATTCGTCTATTAATTCAGTACGTTTAAAAATTCTTCCAATTTGATCTCCTGTTTTATGAGGTGGCTTTTTATTTTTTAATACGAATTCTTCAATGAGAGCTTCAATATTGTCAGATAGTTTA
>Ga0256913_10001810_pt1 | contig 10939 bp, 6 predicted proteins | sample Axial_MatmetaG_FD_185970 | JGI IMG/M metagenome (GOLD analysis project Ga0256913, IMG submission 185970) | Deep-sea worm associated microbial mat communities from Axial Seamount, Juan de Fuca Ridge, Pacific Ocean - Axial_Mat | ecosystem: Environmental > Aquatic > Marine > Oceanic > Microbial...
GGCAAGCCTGACTTTTAACCACGAGCTTAAAGCGGATCGTTTGCTGCTGTCGAAACCGGAAATAAAACTGGAGATAGAGTCCAAAGTAAAAGGTGAAGGTGATACATTGTTTTCAATTGCAAAAATAGTGGCTGATATTGAAAAGGTAAGAGAGTTCACCGTTGATTTAAAAAATCTTTCCATCAGTAATGGTATGGCTGATGTTAAATTCATTAAACCCGATGGTTTGTCGGGAATTCATTCTAATTATAGTCTGAATTGGAATGGGGTGCGTTTTGGTTATTTGTACGATGCTCCTTTGAGTAATTTAAAAGGTTTTACAATGAATCTGTGGGATACATACCATTACGGAAACGGACTTCGTACCAATGTCGGTAAGCTGATTATTTCCAGCGATAATGGTTATCTGGGAATCGAGAATGTTGAAATTGTGCATTACGATTCTACATTGAAAAGAAAATGGGAGATAAAAGATTTATCCGTAAAAAATGTTGGTGTCAGAGGATTTGATTACCAGGGTTTGCTTGGAAAGGATCGGGTTTTATTTGATAAGCTGAAGGTTGATGGTTTTACCGTGGATGTGGTTCGCCATGGTAAAAGTGAACCGGGGTCTGATGAGTCAGGAAGTAAACCTTTTACGTTCAACTTACAAAAAGAGTTACCCTTTGAAACCATGTTCGATTCAGTTGAGATACAGAATTTACGGCTCAATTATTTGCAATCCGATTCGTTATCAACAACCCAATACGGGATTGGTGATTTTAAATTGGTATTTGCACCGGAATTAAAAAAGAATAAGAAATCACTGTCGGCAGCCATACTGCTCAATGAGAGTGCAGTAGAATTTGACTCGTTGCTTGTTTTAAATGAAAAGTCAGGGTTGAAGCTTACCCTCAATCGTGGTAATTTAAAACCTGATGAAAGGAACCTGCTGGTAACCGGACTGGATGTAACCTCCGGAAACAGTAATAGAGAGCAGCAACAATCGCACATTGCAATCGATACACTTTTGCTGGAAGGGATTTCGGTTTCTGATTCACTTCCCATCACTTTTAGTTTACGCAAGTTGGGTTTTGCAAATACTGAAATAAGTATTGTACACAAAAAAACTAAGCTGGAAAAACAGAGCGCTGATTCAACATTGAAGATGGCAGGACTTTATCGTTTCTCAAAGATGCTACGGGCCATGACCATCGACACCATTTTGTTTTCAGATATTGACCTCAATTATTTAAGTGCCGATTCCTCAAAAAAGCATCTTAGTGTTGACGATGTGAAGTTGTTGGTCAGTGGGACTAAGCTAATCCCATCCATTGCACTTGACACACTTCCGGTGCAGTTTAGTAATTTGTTTGTTGAGATACGAAACAGAAGTTTTGTTACCAATGATAGTTTATATGAGATGAAAGCACAGCGGTTGTCATACAATTATGCTGATCAGACGTTTAGTATCGATTCATTTTATATGATCCCGCTACTCGATACCATTCCGTTTTTCAACAGGCATAAATGGCAAACGCAAAGAGTTAACCTGTTTGTTCCGGAGGTCAGGCTTGCCGGGTTCGATTTGAATGGCTGGAATAGAAATGGAATTCTGCATTTCAATGAAATTCTTGTTAATGATATGGTGGCTCATTTGCACCGCGATAAAACTTATCCCAGAGATTCACTGATCCGGCCGCTTTTGCAGGGGATGCTGCATAAAATAAAACAGCCTTTTACCATCGATTCACTTAAGGTAAGGAATGCTTATTTGTATTATAGCCAAAAGGATGTTAAGTCGGATAAACCGGGGTATATTTACCTGACGGATTTTAATATCACCGGAGTGAATTTTACAAACCTTGAGAAAAAAAGTGGTTCAATGGCCAAGTTGTTTGTTGATCTTAGACTGATGGGGCAGGGCAGGTTGGATGGTAGTTTTTATTTCCCCTTAATGGAGAGTCAGGGTTCGCAGTTTTGGTTCACACTTAAAACTGAAAAACTTGACTTAACAGCATTCAACCCGATGGTGGAAAACCTGGCCGGTTTAACTATTTTAAAAGGAAAGGGGAGTATTGATATTCCGCTGGTTACAGCCAATGATACAATTTCTATGGGGAGTATGTTGTTTAAGTACCGTGGTTTAAAAATCAGTTTGTATAACAGGAAAAAAGCCAAGCAACTGAGAGGGATAAGTTCTCCTTTGGTTAATTTTGTGCTGAATGACCTGGTGCTTCGATCTAATAACCCAAACTGGTTCAGGCGTCCACGGGTAGGAATTGTTTATTTTTATCGTAACAGGAATAAATCAATTGTAAACTTTGTTTGGAAGAGTACTTTTAGTGGTATAATATCCACTTTAGGATTTAATACAAAGGAGCAGCGAAAAAGGCGTAAAGAATATCGTAAGCAGGAGTTTGATGTGCAAAGGCAGGCAGTTAAAGAGGAAAAGTATGGAAAGTAGAAAAATGAATTTCTGGAAAGTGTTGGGCCCCGGTTTGTTGTATGCCGGGACGGCAGTGGGTGTATCGCATTTAGTTCAGTCAACCAGAGCCGGGGCTATGTTTAATTTCGATCTGGTTTGGATTCTGATAATAGCCAATATACTTAAATATCCTTTTTTTGAGTTTGGTACCAGATATGCTGTTGCCACCGGTAAAAATCTTGTAGATGGTTATGCTGCTGTTGGAAAATGGGCAGTAGTACTTTTTGCGGCCATTTCATTTTTCTCAATGTTTATTTTGCAAGCTGCCGTTACAGTTGTCACCGTTGGGTTAATCGCTTATGTTTTTAAGTTTACCATAAGCATGGTGGAATTGAGTGCAGTGATTTTAATAATTTCAGGGTTAATACTATTGATTGGAAAGTTCAGCTTTCTTGAGAAACTGATGAAATTTGTGATTGTGCTTTTGGCGGTATCCACCATGGTGGCTGTTTTTTCGGCATTGGGAATTGATAAGCAAATTGATCCTGATTCAATAATGCATTTTACCTGGTCGCGAAAAGCTGATATGATGTTTTTGATTGTATTTGTGGGCTGGATGCCGGCACCCATCGATGTTTCAGTTTGGTCTTCCATATGGACGGTTGAGAAAAACAGGGAGATAGGCTTTAAGCCTGCTTTGAAGGATAGCTTGTTTGAGTTTAATGTTGGCTATATAGGCACAGCGATATTGGCCATTGGGTTTCTCTCGTTAGGAGCGCTGGTGATGTATGGAACCGGGGAGCATCTGTCGGAAAAAGGGCCTGTATTTGCAGGTCAGCTTATAAGCATGTATGCTTCAAGTATCGGGCCGTGGGCTTTATGGATTGTGTCCATAGCAGCATTTACAACCATGTTCAGTACAACCATTACCGCTATGGATGCTTATTCAAGAATGATCCCCTCAATTTTCCACTATTTAACTCCTAAAGAAGATTGTCTGTTTAAGAAAACGTGGTTTTGGCTTTTAATACTTTTGTTAGGAGCACTCGTGATTATTAATTTCTTTGCTTCAAGTATGCTTATGATGGTAGATGCAGCCACGGCCATGTCGTTTGTTACTGCGCCGGTATTAGCTTATATTAATTACAGGGTGATTACCGGAAGCGGAATGCCCGAAGAAGCTAAACCTGGGAAAGCACTTAGAGTATTGTCGTGGGTGGGAATAATCTTTTTTACAGTTTTTACGATTGTTTACCTTTACTGGAGGATTTTTGTTTGATGAATTACCTAAACAAATGATACACAATCCGGAAGCTATAATTTCTTTTTTTTCCTTTGCAAGAGGGAGAAGTATTCTTTGGCAAAAGGTCTGCCTGATTATTGTAATGCTTTTGTTGATTAATGGGGCAGGCGCTCAATCCTATCTTAAGCTTTCGTCAAAAAATAAAAAAGCATTAAAGTATTATCATCAGGCTGAGGAATCATTTAAAGCAAGAGAAAATGAAAAGGCTTTGATTTATCTTGTAAAAGCAGTTGACAAAGATGAAAAATTTATTGAGGCATGGCTTTTAAAAGGTGATGTTTTGACTGAGTTAAAGCAGTACGGTCAAGCCATCAATGCTTATGAAAATGCTACTGTAATCGATTCTGATTTTTTTCCTCCGGTTTGGTATTTTCTGGGTGAGTTGTATTATGAAACCGGATTGTACGAAAAGTCGGTAAAGGCATTGAATTATTTTGTTGGACAGGAAGGCATATCAGCTAACCAGAAGAATATGGCATTGGAACAGCTTCATATTGCTGAAGAAGCTTTAAGAATAATGAGTAATCCTTTAGAGGTTCAGGTTACCTGCCTCGATACATTTGTTAATTCTCCGGTTGATGAATACATTAATTTTGTAGAAGCAGGGAATAAACGGTTAATTTTTACGCGAAAAGATTCGGTGGGACAAACAGGCAGAGCCGGAGCCAGGTATCAAGAGCGGTTTTACTATGCTGACAAACATGATTCATTATGGAGCGCATCCAAAATCTGGCCGGTTCGATGGGCAGAAGAGCTGAATGCAGGCGGAATGAGCTTGACTGCTGATGGTTTTGAGATGTATTTTACAGGATGTGGCTGGCCTGGCAGCTTTGGCGGGTGCGACTTATATCATTCAAAGTACCGCGCCGGAGCGTGGCAGTCTCCCGTTAATTTAGGTAGAGCGGTCAATAGTTCCGCGTGGGATTCGCAACCTTATGTGTCAGCCGATGGCAGAATGTTGCTTTTTTCCTCTTCCAGACCGGGAGGAATGGGAGGAAGCGATATATGGATGTCGGTAAGACTTAAAAATGGTATCTGGAGTAAGCCTGTTAACCTGGGTGACAGCATTAATACGCCCGGAAATGAAATGGCTCCTTTTCTTTATGCTGATAATCAAACCCTGCTCTTTTCATCGGATGGGTGGCCGGGACTTGGTAAACAGGATATTTTTATAGCTCGAAAAAATGATGCAGGTTTGTGGAGCAAGGCAGTCAATGTTGGTTTCCCGGTTAATTCTAAAGATGCAGAAATCAATATGATCTATAGCCTTGATGGTAAGCAGGCATGGCTTTCGTCTGACAGGAATGGTGGGTCGTTTGATATTTTTCAATTGCCGGTTTACAAAGAGATTGAACCCGGTAAGATTTTCTATTTTGAAGGAAAAGTGCTTGATGCTAAGAGCCTGAAACCTGTTGAAGCCAAGGTAATGCTTACTGATGAAGTTACGGGTGTTACCTTGGTTACAAAAAACAGTCAGCCGGAGGATGGAAGTTTTTTGGTGGTGCTGAAACCCGGACTCTCCTATGGATTTAATATCGTTGCCTCCGGTTATTTATTCTATTCCGAGAGGATTACTCCCGTGGATAGTTTATCGATGGCTGAAGATCTCAATAAGGACTTCTTGATGATTCCGGTAAAAAAAGGAAACGCAGTTGTGTTGGAAAATCTCTATTTTGATGTGGACAGCTCACAGCTTAAACCATCTTCATTTGCTGAACTTAAAAAGCTTGTCCTTTTCTTAAAGGTAAACCCTGATGTTAAAATTGAAATTGCCGGTCATACCGATGATAGTGGAGATGCAACATACAATATGGAGTTGTCAAAACTTCGCGCAAAATCAGTGTATGATTACCTGTTAAAAAAGGGTATTGCTCCTGAACGCCTCAAATATAGAGGTTATGGTAATACGCAGCCTGTTGTTGATAATACTACTCCCGCCGGAAAAGCACGGAACAGGAGGGTGGTAATGGTGATTTTATAGCTATTGCAGAACTTATCGTTTTATCTCTAATACTTCCAGGTCTTCAATTTTGCTTCCATCGATGGTAAACCTCACCATGGTAATAAACTTGTGAAGGCCTGAGTTGCCTGCTGCCCCCGGATTGATGTGAAGCAGGTTGTTTTTGTTGTCCGGTATCACTTTTAAAATATGTAATGCCCCGAGATAAACAACGAGGGCTTAAAACGTGCAATTAGTTCTTTGGCTTTCGGGCTGTATCTTCCGGGATATCCCCCGATATGCATCATCAGCACTTTTACCTGCTCTATTTGGAAAAAGGCATTTTCTTTGCAGATTACACGTAACTTCCCACCGTCAATATTACCGTAAACAGCTCTGAGCGGTTTGAAAGCATTTAACTTGTCAGCAGTTTCAATATTGCCAATGTCCCCTGCATGCCATACTTCATCACATGCTTTAAAAAACTCAAACACCCGCGGATGCAAATATCCGTGGGTGTCTGAAAGTAAGCCGATACGGGTCATTATTAAGTTCTATAGATTGACGCTTAATCCAACCATTAAGTTTTGTTTAAACTGAACTTTTGGACCTTCAGGTACGCCATTAATATCGTAAAACATTACGTTGTCGTCGTAAAATAACTCTGTATTGAAGTCAACGTTTAACCATGGGTTAACTTTTAACCTGAGTAATGTCTTCCAGTTTACGATTACGTTTTGTGGATTGTGCAGGTAATCAGAGAAAAGTTCCAGGCTTGTACCTAACTCAACATTTTCAAAAATCTCTTTTTTAATAGCAACAGTCAGTTTGGCACCCAGCTGAAATTTCATTTTTTTAGCATGGGTAATAACAACACCATTCGTGTCATATATAGCACCATCTAGTCCAAAACTTCCTGCATCTGCCAGGCTTTCGTCATTCACGAAAGTAAAACGGGCATTGATTGGTGAAAAGTTAATAACCAGCCAGTCCGGAACTTCATAAGCAACACCAGGACCAAAATCCAGATAAGCAGGAGCCATGAACTTTGAAATGTAAGTACTTGAATCAACACCATAATCATAACCTTTGGCGAATTGAGTATTGAACTTCATTATAAAAGTGGCATACCAGCGATTGTGTAGTTTGTACCCCAGTAACGAATTAATTTCAATAACATCGTCCGTTTTCATCGGGTCAGATTTTCCTGTAATGGTATAACCCAAAGCAAGGTTAAGCGAGTTGAACCATTTAATTCTGTCTTTAGTATAAGTTGCAGTATAATTTAGTTTTGGCAACCCTGCAAAACTATTTTCGCCACCGGCTGACCAGTTGCTATAATAGGCCTGAGTAAAGTTAAATGTAAGGTTTCCTTTAGTTTCCCAGTAGGTTGTGTCTTTTGTTTGAGCATATGAGTATGCTGTGGCAAACATTAAAATAATAAGTAATAAACGTTTCATAATTATTTATTTTTTGGTTTTAGTTTGTTAATTATCCGGCAAAAATAACTTTTTTCCTTATTTAGAATAAATTTGTTTAATAAAAGAGGAAAATATTTAACAACTTAACTTTCGCATGTTTATCTTAATGGGCAAAAGTAGTATCAATAATTTCAAAAGTTATTTATAACTCAATTTTTACAAGCTAACAGGAGGTTAAACAGATTGTATCTTATCCCGGTTACAGTTTTAGACCGTAATCTGGAAATATTACGCAAGGTTTTACAGGTCATAAAAGCAGAACGTTGTTCATGCTGAATGAAGTCATTCTTAACTTGTCTCAGAATCAGCATCTATCACACTCATCCTGCCCCTCATGCTTTGCTTAAAGTTTGGAATTTGCTTGGGGACTTCTCCTTCTTCGTTGCCGGAGTGACATTATTACGTTTTAGGTCACGGTTTTAAACCGTGACTTGGGGTAACTTGGGTTACATTACTTTTCGCTTGCGAAAAAATAATTCGTGTAATTCGTGTAATTCGATGATTATCTTAACATCTTTAATGATTTCTGTTTATTACAATCGTATTCATGGAAAGGTTAACGGTGCATTAAACTTAAACAAACTGCATTCATTGTTTTCAGCTTTCCGCCCCGGTTATACAGAGTATCGCGACCATAGGAGCGATGTATCGAAGTATATCCTTGCCTGCCACTCTTCGACTCCGCTCAGAGTGACATCACTATTTAGGTCACGGTTTTAAACCGTGACCTGGGGTAACTTGAACAAATTACATTACTTTTCGCTTGCGAAAAAATAATTCGTGTAATTCGTGTAATTCGATGATTATCTTAACATCTTTAATGATTTCTGTTTATTACAATCGTATTCATGGAAAGGTTAAGGGTATAATAAACTTAAACAAACTGCATTCATTGTTTTCAGCTTTCCGCCCCGGTTATACAGAGTATCGCGACCAAAGGAGCAATTTATTGGAGTATATCCTGTCCTGCCACTCTGAGCGGAGTCGGTCACTCTGAGCGGAGTCGAAGAGTGACATCACCATTTTCTAGGACAAGACATGGTTTAAAACCCGGTTAAATATGTTATACTCTTATCAAAAATTTCCTTGCCGTTTTTTGCTAAATTATTATGTAATGTTCCGGCTTGCCCGGATTAGGAAGATAATTATCTTTACCTAAAATTATTAGTTATGGAATATGTTTGGATAGCAGTGGCATTTTTAGCGGGATTTGCCGGTACTTACATGTGGTTCAGCCAAAAGCTAAAGACAGAGAAATTACAGTGGAATGCTGAGCAAGAGGCTCTTTTGAAAGAGCTTAGAGAGGAAATTATTGATACTGAAAAGGAAAAGGAAATTGCAGAGGCTAAAGAGGTAGAGCTGAGGCTGGAGATGAATACCCTGAATCAGAAACTGGAACATGAAATTGAAGAAAAGGGAAAAGCCATGATTGAGGTGGCCAAACTCCAAACCAGAATCAAAGGATACGAAGAGCAGGTTTCGGAAATAGAAGCATTGAGAAAAAAGATTGAGGAGGAGCGGAACAGCAGAATTGAATTTGAAAAGAAAACCGCAGCTCTGGAGTCGGATTTAGAGAATGCACAAAAAATGTTGCTGGAAGAGAAAAAACGGCTCGAAGAAGTGAAGGAACAAATGAAGCAGGAGTTTGCCATCATTGCTAATAAGGTGTTAAAAGAGAATAGTGAGGAATTTAGTCAGCATAGTAAAAAAAATATCGGTGATTTGATTTCTCCGTTAAAGGAGCGGATTGAACGTTTTGAAAAACGGGTAGAAGATACTTACGAGAAGGGAAGGAAAGATCAGCTTGAGTTGCATGATGAGTTCAAAAAAATATACAATCTGAGTGTTCAGTTGGATAAGGATGCCAAGAATTTGACCAAAGCTTTGAAATCGGACTCAAAGCAACAGGGTAACTGGGGCGAAGTTGTGCTGGAGCGTATTCTTGAAGAGTCGGGGTTGGTAAAGGGACAGGAGTATCAAATACAGGCTTCGGGTGAAAACGTGGAGGGTAAGGTAATCAGGCCTGATGTGGTGATTCAGCTTCCTGAAGATAAGTTTTTAATAATCGACTCTAAAGTTTCACTAACTGCCTATCAGGAGTACGTTGGACTTGAAGAAAAAGATGCCCGCGAAAGGGCTTTGAAACGTCATGTTGATTCGGTTAAAAAACATGTGAAAGAGCTAAGTGAAAAGAACTATCCTTCCATTAAAGATAAAAACACCCCTGATTTTGTTTTAATGTTTCTGCCCATTGAACCGGCATTTGCCGCTGCCATACAGGCCGATCACAGTATATTTAATTATGCCTGGGAACGAAGGGTGGTGATTGTTAGCCCGACCACTCTGTTAGCAACCTTGCGAACCATCGAGTCGATTTGGAGGCAGGAGAAACAAACACGCAACGCGCTGGACATTGCCCGTCAGGCCGGATCGCTTTATGATAAGTTTGTGGGGTTCACCGAGGATCTGGATAAAATAGGGAATTACCTGGATAAAACTCAGAAGTCTTATGAAGATGCTAAGAAAAAGCTTTCGGAAGGCAGGGGTAACCTGGTCGGACAGGTTGAAAAGCTAAAGACAATGGGGGCCAAAGCACAAAAGAGTATTAATCAAAAATTATTGGAGGAGTAATGCGATATAACGACGATAATCAACAGGAGATGATTTATGGCATCCATCCGGTTATGGAAGCCCTTAGTTCAGGCAAGGATCTGGAGAAGGCGTTTGTGCAGCGGGGAGCCGGCAGCGAAGTTTTTAGAGAGTTATTGAAATTGTTCAGGCAGTATGATGTCCCGTATCAGGTGGTGCCTGTTGAGAAACTTAATAAACTCACACGGAAAAATCATCAGGGAGTGGTGGCTTACATTTCACCCGTTAGCTTTTGCAACATTGAAGATGTGATACCGGGGTTGTATGAGGAAGGCCGGACTCCGTTTTTATTAATTTTTGACCGCATTACCGATGTGCGGAATTTCGGGGCTTTACTGCGTACTGCTGAAAGTGCCGGTGTGGATGCGGTAATTATTCCCTCAAAGGGTTCGGCACAGCTTAATTCAGGAACCATTAAATCTTCGGCAGGTGCGATTTACAAAATACCCATTTGCCGGGCTAATAATTTAAAGAATGTTATTGAGTTTCTGAAGGAGAGCGGAATTAAAATTGCTGCTGCCACTGAAAAAACAGATAAACTACATTTTGAAACCGATTTATCAGGTCCCATTGCCATTATCATGGGGTCGGAAGGAGAAGGCGTTTCGGGTGAATATTTGAAAAAAACCGATGTTCAGCTTCGGATACCCATGCTGGGTGAAATCGAATCGCTTAATGTTTCAGTGGCAGGTGGTGTGCTGATGTATGAGGTAGTTCGGCAACGCATGCTTGATTTATAATTTACGATGTCTAATGTGGTTGTTTGCAACAAATGCAAACATTCTCAACAATTTAGTAAAACAAAGCTAACTTGATCCTGTTTTTTTTACTGTATCCACTGTGGAGTTTATTCAATTATTCAGCAGTACAGCTCCTATTCTTTCGCCCATTTTTACTTCTGTTTCTAAACCTTTAGCGGTGTTTTCTAACAAGTCCCGGTCGATTTGAACGGAGTCTTTCTTAAAGAGCAGGATGATGGAAGAACCACCGAATTTAAAAAATCCTTTTTCCTGCCCCTTTTCAACCTGACTGCCTTTGTATGTTTGGACAATGCTGCCAACCATGGTGGCTCCGATTTCCGACATAATCACATCGCCAAACCTGCGGTTGGCAAGGATAATGTAGTTGCGCTTATTGATAAGAAATATGTCAGCCATATC
>Ga0256913_10001811_pt1 | contig 10938 bp, 10 predicted proteins | sample Axial_MatmetaG_FD_185970 | JGI IMG/M metagenome (GOLD analysis project Ga0256913, IMG submission 185970) | Deep-sea worm associated microbial mat communities from Axial Seamount, Juan de Fuca Ridge, Pacific Ocean - Axial_Mat | ecosystem: Environmental > Aquatic > Marine > Oceanic > Microbial...
GGGTGGCGGAGTAATCGGTTATCCGGCTGTGGGGGGGGCAATAAATATTATTACCTCCAATTTTTCCGATAAACCCAGATTCCAATTTGGAGCAAATTACGGCAGCTATAATACACGTAAATATTCAGCTTCGTTCGGAAGCGGATTGTTAAATGATAAATATTCTATTTATGTTAATCTTTCCAGAACTTTGAGCGACGGTTATCGCGATTTAAGTTGGGCGGATTTTAGTTCCTATTATGTTTCCGCCGTACGATATGATGAAAAAGTAACTACTCAATTAAATTTTTACGGGGGTCCTATATCGGATGGACTTGTATATACGGGGCTTCCTAAACAAGTTATAAAAGATAGAGAATTACGAAAGTTAAATTATTCATGGTGGGATTGGGATAATAATAACAACACCTTTCAACCTTGGTCTGTTAAACGAAAAACTACGGAAATTGAAAATTTTTCTCAACCGCACTATGAGCTTTTAAACGAAGTAAAATTTAATGATAATGTAACATTTAATTCAGCATTATTTCTTGTAATAGGAAACGGCTTTTTTGATTATGACGGCTCTTGGTCGGTTTATTATGATGATTATTTCCGGCTCAAAGAAAACGGTTATGATACTACAAAAATTCCTACAAATGCGCTTATTCGCGCAACGGTAGAAAATAAACAATGGGGGTGGATTCCTCGTCTTAGCATTAAACATAATAACGGAAACTTAATAGTCGGAGGTGAGTTCAGAATTCATCGTTCCAATCATTACGGGAACATTAATTACGCTGAAAATTTACCCGATGGATTGCCTGCCGATTATGAATACTATTATTACAACGGGGCAAAAGATATAATAAATATTTTTGCACACGAGCAATACAAAATATCGGATAATGTTAATACGCTGGCAGAGTTGCAACTGGCTTATCATAAATATCGCATTTATAACGAAAAATATGTTGGCACTGATTTTTCGGTTACCGGTTTGTATCTTAATCCCAGATTTGGGATTAATTATCAGTTTAATCGGGATTTAAATACATATTTTTCTTTTGCAATGGTTACACGCGAGCCGCGTTTAAAAAACTATTACGATGCCGCGGAATCGAGTGCCGGAAAAACACCTCAGTTTGAGCTTACTTCAAACGGGGCATATAATTTTGACAAGCCCCTTGTTAATCCTGAAACAATGAAAAGTTTTGAAGTCGGCACTAATTACAATACACGCAAATTAAATATTTCAGCTAACGTTTTTTATATGATGTTTACAGATGAAATTGTTAAAAGCGGTCAACTGGACAGATTCGGACAACCCGTGACCGGTAACATGGAAAAAACGTTACATGCGGGAATAGAATTAACGGCTGCATACAAAATAAACAGATATTTGGATTTTACGGCAAATGCCACATACAGTAAAAACACAATTGCTGAAGGTCTTTATTATAAAGGGAATGGTATTGTGGTTAACTTGGAAGGCAATAGAATTAACGGTTTCCCGGATATTGTTGCAAACGGAATTTTAAGATTTAATTATAAAGGATTTTTTACTCAAATGTGGCTCAAATATGTAGGCGACTTTTATACGGATAATTTCGGTGATATTATCGGTATAACAGATTACGATAATGTTGTTGATGCTTATTTTGTTACTAACATACTCGCAAGTTATACGTTTAATGCTGCACCGGTATTTGAAAAAATTAAAATTTTTCTTCAAGTAAATAATATTTTTGATAATTTGTATGCCGCATATGGAAGCGGAAAAGAGTTTTTCCCCGCAGCCGAAAGAAATTTTACAGCCGGAATTAAAGTAGGACTGTAACAATTGATAAGGAATAATAAACAAAAAGAAAAATCATGCATAATAATTGCCAACGGGGATATGCCCCGTAAAGGTATTATAAATTATTTGTTAAAAAAAGATACTGACACAATAATTGCTGCCGACGGGGGAGCAAACTCTGCTCTGAAATTAGGAATTATTCCTAATTATATTATCGGAGATTTTGATTCCCTTCAAAAGAACGTAAAAAAATATTTTTCCGATAAAGCGGTATTTATTCATTACAAAAGGCAGAATGATACCGATGTCGAAAAGTCTTTAAAATTTGCAATAAAAAAAGGGTTTAAAAAAGTTTATCTGTTCGGTGCAACAGGGAACAGATTAGACCATTCAATATGTAATTTGGGAATTATTATTAAATTTTTCGATAGGTTAAAAATTATATTGATTCACGGTAAAACAATTCTTGCTCCGTATAACACCGATGTTGTTTTGCAGACAATTCCGAATGAAACAATTTCCCTTTATGCTTTTGACGATGAAACCTTTATCACTTCCAAAGGGTTGAAATATCCATTGAAAAATGCAAACTTAAAATTCGGTAAAAAGGAAAGCACAAGCAATGTTGCCCTTGGTACACAAGTTGAATTAAAGATTTCCGGCAAAATAATTTTTGTTATTCGCGAACTAAATACAGTGAAAAACAATGGTCTCTTTTTCCAATTATGATTATATAATTATCTTTCTGTTTTTCGGAATTGTAATGTTATTAGGATTTATTCCCAAAATGCGCAAGGGTAGTGGGGCTGATGCATATCTGCTTTCAAATCGCAATGTAGGCTTGGTTTTGTTCATACTCACAAATGTTGCAACTTGGTATGGCGGAATACTTGGTGTGGGAGAATTTACATATAATTATGGAATATTAAGTTGGGTTACTCAAGGATTGCCGTATTATCTTTTTGCTGTTTTTTTTGCTGTTTTTTTTGCCGGCAAAATCAGAAAGGCATCGCTTTTTACAATACCGGATAAATTGGAAGAGGTTTACGGAAGAAAGGTCGGATTGATTGCGTCGGTACTTGTTTTCGTTTTAGTTTCTCCCGCTCCGTATTTACTTATGATTGCAAATCTTCTGAATTTGATTTTTGGGATTAATATCTTATCCGCAATATTCATAGGGATTATCCTTTCTTCTCTTTATCTTTTTAAAGGAGGATATCGGGCAAATATCTTTACGGATGCCTTTCAATTTTTTGTTATGTTTATCGGTTTTATTGCCATTGTTTTTGTTGCATATAATAAATTGGGAGGAATTGATTTTATTAATGCGAAATTACCCGAATCTTATTTAACTTTTACCGGCGGTGTATCTCCCGTATATATTTTTGTTTGGTTTTTAATTGCACTTTGGACTTTTGCCGACCCAGGATTTCATCAACGATGTTACTCTGCCAAAGATGAAAAAGTTGCAAAATACGGAATAATTATTTCCGTCTTTTTTTGGATGTTATTCGACTTTCTTACAACAGCAACCGGGTTATATGCCCGCGCGTCTATTCCCGATATTTCCAATCCGGTTTTGTCATTCCCTTTGTTTGCGGAATTAATTCTTCCCGTGGGATTAAAAGGGATTTTTTATGCGGCTCTTTTTGCAACAATTTTGTCAACCTTAAACAGTTTTCTGTTTCTTAGTGCAACAACGTTCGGTCGTGATTTTGTTTTCAAAATAAAAAAAGGTATTTCCGGTAATGAGGTTGTTAAATATACACGCATCGGTATTGTGGTTTCGGCCTTACTCTCCGCTATCCTAGCATATCAATTTACGTCGGTTGTAGAAATTTGGTATTCTGTCGGAAGCGTAATTATACCCGGACTTGTTTTATTAATTATTTCGGCTTATTGGAGCGGATTGCGAATAAGCAATAAATATGCTATGATTGAAAGCATAGCAGCAGTATCTGTAAGTTTGGTATGGTTATTATTTCGTAGGTACTTTTCGGATATTCATTTTCTTAATTATATTGAGCCGATGATTGCGGGCATGGTTGTTGCCTTTATTATCCACTTAGTAGGAATAATTAAAAACAAAAAATTAAAATTTCAAGTTAATTCCTATTGAGTTTAATGTTATAAATGGGCTGTATTTTATTCCGAAAACATCAGTTCTGCCATTGTTGAAATCGGAAACAAATTCTCCCACAAAATATCCTATTGCCGCTCCTAAAAAGACATCGGAAGCCCAATGTTTATCGTGATATATTCTTGCCGCTCCTACAAGGCCGGCAGCACTGTACCAAAACACTTTCCAATATATTTTATCGGTATAATTTGCCATTACCGTAGATACTGCAAAAGCTGCGGTTGTATGTCCGCTGGGTAATGATTGATATCTGTCGTTCGAAAATTGAAAAGGTTTAAAAAACATATTATCATTGCCTGCATATGGACGCTTACGGCCGAAAGAGATTTTAAGAACACCGGTAATAATAGTAGAATAAATAAGTGCTTCACTTGTTTTTAATCCCAATATGCGCATATCTTCATTCTCTGCAAAAAATCCGTATCCGTAAATAGCACCGGTAAGTATAGCTGTATATGGCGAGCCGTAAAATTTGTCTATTGAAAACAAAGCATCATTAAAAGAGGATTGATTATTACGAGCAAAAGATTGGATATTTTTATCCGCGGTAAAAAGCAATGCCGTCCCGCCGATTGTTCCGCCGGCTGTGTACCAATCGCTTGCGGAAAAAGAACATGGTGCGGTAACAAGTCCTACCCCGACATCTAAAAAATGTTTTGCATCGGAAAGGAAAATTTTTCCGTAGTTTTTTCCGTTAACATTATTTTGTGCCGCAAGCGGGGAGAATTGTAAAAAAATATATAAAATTATTAATGCCGAATTTTTTTTATTCATAATTATAATTTAGCGGGAAATTTGGTCTTTTTGCTCATTATGTATATCGGTTAATTTTGCGATATTATTGTTTATTATTTTTTGCACGTTACTTAATTTATTCTCTTTTAAAATTAAATCGTAACGTATTTTTCCGCAAAGATTTGCAAGTTTGGTGGAAAGCTCATCGGATTCCAAAGCGCTTATTTGGGAATCAAGAGAAGTTTCTTTTATTGTTTCGATTAACCCTGAGTAGGAGTGCAATACATTTTCACTTGCAATTATTGAAATTTTATGTGTTAAAAATTCCAACTTTAATAGGTCGGTTTCATCTATTGTATTTTTTACTAAAATGTTTTCTACAAATTCTATTAGCTCAAAATAAAGTTTGGCTCTTAGATCGAATATTTTTACACGTTGTTCTTTTTCTATTTCAACTTCGCTTTGTTTGTTAAGTAATGCGGCGGTAATTGCAATGGTTACAAGTGTGCCCAATACAATCAAAACTATTTCCTGAGCAAAAGGGTCTTTCCCTGAGGTAAAATATGAAAATCTTAAAAAGAGGTAACCGAAAATAAATGTGGCAATTGCTATTAATAGATATTTTGAACTTCGTTCCATTTTTTCCTTTCGCAAAATTATATATGCAATATAATAAAAAAGCTCGTTCCTTTTTGGAACGAGCTTTCAAAAATTTCAATTAAACAGTTAATTAAAATTGAATTCTTTTTTTGCTTTTTTGTACATATTCGTAAACAAACGGACTTGCAACAAAAACAGAGGAGTAAGTACCGACAATAATACCTATAAATAATGCGAAAGCAAATCCTCTTAATACATCACCGCCAAAAAACAATAAAACGGTAACCGTAAACAATGTTGTTAAACTGGTAATAACAGTTCTGCTCATTGTTTGGTTAATTGCTTTGTTTATGTTATCCTTAAGCGGCGCCGTTTTATGTATTTTAATGTTTTCTCTTACCCTGTCGAATACAACCACGGTATCGTTAATTGAATATCCCACAATTGTCATAAATGCGGCAACAACACTAATTGTAATTTCCAAATTTAATCCGGGAATTATACCGTGTAACATTGCAAAAATACCAAGGGTAATAAGAACGTCGTGGAATAGTGCGACAACTGCACCCAAAGCAAAAACAAATTTAAAACGGAAGCCGAGATAAATAAGAATGCCCGCAAGAGCAAATATAACGGCAATAATGGAATCTTGTTTTAATTCCTTACCTATTTTGGGTCCCACGTGATCTTCCTTTTGAATAACAAAATGATTATCTGGGATTTTGTTTCTTAAAGCCTCTTCAATCCAATCTGCAATTCCGACACGGACAATAATGCTGTTATCGTCCAAGCGGCTTATTTGATAACCGTCGTTTTGCAATCGGGTTTCAAGTTTATTTGCTGCAGTAACATCTGCAAATTTAAATGTTACCGAATTTGATGATGAATCGGAAATAGTAACTTTAATATTTTTATCATATTTATGAATTGAATTTTGAATTGAAGTAATAACTTTATTGTAAATTTGAGGCGGAAGTCCTTGTAGTTCCGTTCTGACTAAAAGGCCGGTTTCCCCGCCGAATGTTTTAACTTCAATGTTACCAAGTCCTAATGTTTCAAGCTCGGTTCTTATTTGAGCAATATCTATCGGTTGCTCAAATTTTAGTGCTATATCAGTACCGCCTTTAAAGTCAATTCCCAATTCAAGACCTCGGACGGCAAGAGAGATTAATCCCAAAAGAATTAAAGTACCCGAAATAATATAGGCCATTTTTCTTTTAGAGACAAAATCTACGTTTAGATTATCAAAAATTCTCATTTTCTTTCTTTTCTCCTTTTAGTTAACCTATATTAATCTTATTACCTTTAGCAACCATCATATCAAAAATAATTCTTGTAACAACAAATGCACTAAACAAACTGGCAGCAATACCAATCATTAAAGTTAATGCAAAACCTTGAACAGGGCCACTGCCGAATTGGTAAAGAATAATACCGGTAAAAAATGTTGTTATGTTAGAGTCAAGAATAGCGGAATACGAATTTGCGAATCCGCTTTCCACTGCTGCTTTGGTTGTTTTACCTGTTTTCAATTCTTCTCTTATACGTTCAAATATAAGAACGTTAGCATCAACCGCCATACCTATTGTAAGTATAATACCTGCAATACCGGGTAAAGTTAATGTTGCATGAAATCCCGCAAGAATACCCATAATTATAATAACGGTAAAGAAAAGAGCAATGTCGGAAACAACACCGGATTTTTTATAATAGAAAATCATGAACAATGCTACAAGAAAGAAACCAATCATTGTAGAGTTAAAACCTTTGTTGATTGAATCTTGTCCTAACGATGGTCCAACAGTTCTTTCTTCAATAATATCCACGGGAGCAGGGAGGGCACCGGCTTTAAGCACAATTTGAAGAAGTTTTGCTTCATTCATATCGCCCATACCCGTAATACGTGAGCTACCGTTTGGAATTTTCCCTTGAATTGTAGGTGCGGAATATACGGCATTATCGAGTACAATTGCACAACGTTTATTAATGTTGGAACCTGTAATACGAGCCCATTCTCTTGCTCCTTCACTATTCATTTGCATTGTAACAATAGGCTGAGTTGTTTGAGGATCAATGTTTGCCATTGCATCTACAATAACCCCGCCGGTTAATTCCGGTTGTTTGTTTACAAGATATAATCTGTAAATTTTTTCACCGTCTTGCGTAGTAAAAGGTTTAGCATCAAATAAGAATTCCGCATTATCGGGGATGGCGTTTTTCACTTCGGGCCTTCTTAAATAAGCGATTACTTTGTTTTTATTACTCTCTTTCACAAAGGCATCTGCGTAAGGAGATTTCGGATTTATTAAAGCAACGGCAAAGAAAGGATGTTTTTTAGCAAATTCTTCTTCGGATAAATTTTCATTTGTTGAATCGTTAACAGAAGAAGAATCGCTAAATTCAGCGGCAAGAATTTCATCAATTCTATTTAAGACCGGAACCGTGAAATCGGCTTCTTTAACCAATTTGAATTCTAATAATGCACTTCCTTGTAATAATCTTTTTGCTTCCTCTTCTTTGGCAATACCCGGAAGTTCAACAATAATACGACGTGAACCTTGTTTTTGAATATTCGGTTCCGAAACGCCGTATTGGTTAACTCTGTTATTAATAATTTCAATTGCCCGCGTAACGGCATCGGCTTCTTGTTCTTTAAGGCGCTTGATAATAGCATCATCGTCTTCACGAATAGAGCCGAAATATCGGCTTAAGCGTTTACCCGATGCTTTTATTTTTGCGGCGAGAAGGTCAACAACATCGCCGTCGGAAATTTTGGATTCTTGCTCTGATTCCGTAAGAAGTTTTTTAAACTCTTCATCAGGATCTTTTGCAAGTTTTTCCAAAAGTTTGGCGGTGTTTACTTCCATTACAAGATACATACCGCCTTGCAAATCAAGGCCTAATTTCAAACGTTTTTCTCTGTTTTCCCTAATTGTAGGGTCGGCAATCATTATACTGTCTTCTTGAATTTTAAGAGCTTCGTTTAATTCCGCTTCAGAAATAGTAGGATTTGATTTTTGCAATTTTTCAAGAAGAAGCGCTTGCTCCTCTTCGATTTTGTTGGTGTTTTGGATATCAGCAAATGTAGGATATAGTAAGTATAAACTGAGAGCCAAGACTCCAAGAATCATTAAAATTCTAAATCTAAATTCTTTCATTATTCATCTTAGTTTTAGTTTTCAAAAAATTGTTAAATAAAAAGACCGGAAACCGGTCTTTTTATATTGAATTTAATCTCGTACAACCCAAGTTTTAACAGAAGCAATAACTTCGGGGTGAACTTTAACTTTTACATCGTAAATACCAAGTGTTTTGATTGGTTCGGCAATTTCTATTTTTCTGTGGTCAATATCGTAACCTTTTTCTTTAAGAGCATCGGCAATCATTTTGGTAGTAACTGAGCCGAATAATTTTTCGTCTTCACCAACGGTAACAGGAATTGTAACCGATACTTTTTCCAATTCCGCACTTAAAGTATTAGCAAGTTCCAATGTTTTTGCTTCTTTATTTGCCGCTTGTTTTTTCTCTTCTTCCAAAGCTCTTAAATTGCTGTCGTTAGCAATATAAGCTATTTGTCGCGGGAAAAGAAAATTTCTGGCAAAACCGTCTTTTACGTTTACAATATCACCAATTTTACCTAATTGGCTGAAATTTTTTCTTAATATAACTTTCATCTCTTCCCTCCCTATTTAACTGCTTCTGAAACAAAAGGCATAATTGCTATTTGACGCGCACGTTTAATAGCTCTAACTAATTCTCTGTGCTGTTTTGCACTTAATCCCGTAATACGACGCGGAATAATTTTTCCTTGATCGTTTACAAATTTTTGAAGTTGTTTGGCATCTTTGTAATCAATATACTCTGTGATTACTCTTTTTGCTCTATTTGTTGTTTTCATTGTTATTTTCCTCAAACTTAATTATTCATCATTTAAGAGGTTTGCTTCCTCGTTGGTTAAGAATTTATCGAAAGAACCGTCTTCAATTTCCGAGTTGTTTTCTTTATTCCCGTTGTTATGCGGAAGTTTATTAAGAAATTGAATTCTTTGGGCTTTAATTTCCACAATGGTTCTGCTTTTATTATCGTCTGTTTTAAAAGTGCGGCTTTGTAATTCACCTTCAATTAAAACGGCGTTTCCTCTTTTAAGGCGATCTTTACAGCTATCAGCCAGTTTATTCCAAGCAACAACACCTACATAGCAAACATCTTCTTGCCATTGATTGTTACTGTCCTTATAGCGTCTGTTCACTGCAACATGAAAATTAACAACCGGAGTATTATTGGATGTTTCTCTGAATATAGGGTCTTTTGTTAAATTTCCGGCAATGATAACACTATTTATTTCCGGCATTTTTAAATCAGCCATTACATATTCTCCTTAACATAGCGTATCTTAATCGTTACTCTCATTTTTTTCGTCTTCTTCCGGTTTTTCATCGTTCTTTTCTTCTTCAACAGATTCGGTTTCTTCCTTTTCAACAGTTGTATCAGTGTCGGAAGTTGTTTCTTCGGTAACGGGTTCTTCTTCCGGAGTTTCGGCTACAACCGTTTTGGTTTCTTCAAGTTTTTCCGCTTTTTTCTTTTCAATAAATTCCAAGTCTTTTTGTTCTAGTTTAATAGTAAGAAATCGAATGATATTTTCATCAAGTCTTAATATCCTTTCGAATTTTGCAATATATTCTCTCGGAGAAATAAAACGAAAAATAACATAATATCCGCTTTTCCCTTTATTGATAGGATAAGCAAGACGTTTACGTCCCCATTTTTCGATGTCTGTAATTTCAACACCGTTTGCGGACATTTGCTCTTCTAGATTGGAAATTGTAGAATCAATCTGTGGGTCTTCGAGTGTTGCGCTAAAAATAACAACGCACTCGTAATGATTTGTTTTCATTAGAGTTCACCTCCCTTTGGTCTTTTGGCTTCCCCCCATCTTTTTTTAAGGAGGGAAGCAGGGTTAATAAAAAAATATAACTTACAAATATAACATTATTTAATGAGTGGTGCAATAACGAGTGAAACCACCGACATTAGCTTAATTAAAATATTTAACGAGGGTCCCGATGTATCTTTAAACGGGTCTCCGACCGTATCGCCAACAACAGCCGCTTTATGTGCTTCGGAGCCTTTTGAGTATTTGAACCCGTCGCTTGTAAATCCGCTTTCAATTAATTTTTTTGCGTTATCCCAAGCACCACCGGCATTGGATTGAAAAATTGCCATCAAAACACCGCTTGCCGTTACACCGGCCAGTAAACCGGCTAACATTTCTTTACTGACAAAACCTATAATTACAGGAATTAAAACGGCCAACAATCCCGGGACAATCATTTCGCGAATAGCGGCTTTTGTAGAAATTTCCACACATTTTGAATATTCCGCTTCAGCGGTGCCTTCTCGTAAACCTTTTATTTCTCGGAATTGTCTTCCTACTTCTATAATCATCTCTTTTGCCGCTCGGCCAACGGCGTTCATCGAAAGAGCGGAGAATACAAACGGGAGCATAGCGCCAATAAGTAATCCGCCCATAATTATCGGTTTTGTTAGGTCTATTACGGAAATATCGGCTTGTATTCTAAAGGCGGCAAAAAGAGCCAATGCGGTGAGTGCAGCCGAACCTATGGCAAAACCTTTTCCTATTGCTGCAGTTGTGTTGCCCACTGCATCAAGTTTATCGGTTCTT
>Ga0256913_10001812_pt1 | contig 10928 bp, 10 predicted proteins | sample Axial_MatmetaG_FD_185970 | JGI IMG/M metagenome (GOLD analysis project Ga0256913, IMG submission 185970) | Deep-sea worm associated microbial mat communities from Axial Seamount, Juan de Fuca Ridge, Pacific Ocean - Axial_Mat | ecosystem: Environmental > Aquatic > Marine > Oceanic > Microbial...
AGCGAAGCCGTATATATCTGCGCGGCCAGTTCCGGGCGATTGTCTGCCAGACGGATTACCTCGTTCAGGTCCAGGGGCTTGCTCGCCTCCTCCAGGAAAAATTGCTTTTCTTCCTCGGTCAGACCGTCTTCCTGCAGTTTACCGATAATTTTCTTTATCTCGGCATCATCGATCCGGCCATCAGCCTTGGCCGCGTTGATCATGGCCTTGACAATACTTTCCGCGTCTTTTTCCAGGGCCTCGAAATCCGCTTCGCTTTCAGGCTCATACAGGCTTCTCGGCATGGAAGACGGCTGCTGGCCCGCCTTGCGAAGCGCGGCAATGGCCAGCGAGGCCAGCATGGCAAGGGTGCCGCCGCCCACGGCCTGCCGGTTTGTCTGGCCGGCGTGGCTGTTGTCCCCGAAGATCGCTCCGGCCAGGGCGCCGAGATTACCCAGCGCGCCCTGGTTGCTGCCGAGGGAGCCGAGCACATCACCCAGTACGCCGCCAAGGCCTCCAGCTCCTCCAGAGGTGGGGGCGGCGTTGCCCTGACCAGCCAGCACTCCGCCCAGGCCGCCCAGGATATCCGTCAGCGATCCCCCGTTGCCCTGGTTCATGCCAAAGGCGTTGCCCATGCGGGTCTGCGAGGATTGGGCCATGCCCTGTTGTACCAGTGTACCGAGAATGTCCATGAAACCAGCCATAGTGTCTCCTGTTTAAATACGTTGCGTATATGGATTTGTTCTTTTGGCCCTATTAGTAGAATCAGCTGCCCATCTGTTCGATGAAGGCATTTGATTGACCAATGGCCTCGTTCATCTTTCTGATCAACGCGTCAATATCCTTTTCAAGGGAAGAAAACTCTGCCTGCAGGGAGCCTATGGCCTGGGCATTGAGGTTGTGCTTGAGGAAAAGGACATTGTCGCGGAAGGTCTTCAGTACCGGTGTCATGCTTGCTTCCGCGGTGCGCATGGAACGGAGCATCTTTTCATACCTGGTCCGGGTTATCCGCAGCTGTGTCTTGCTGGCCCGGCGCAGTTCCTTGTTTTCATACAGGTCAAGTTCCCGGTCCCACTCGTCAAACAGGGCCTCGGAAACATCCTCGACCTTGTTGATCCGTTCCTTCACCCTGGTGGCGGCCTTTTCACAGTCCTGATATTCAGCGGCCAGCCGTTCATAGGCATCCTTGAGATCCGTATTCTTCAGCTGCACAACCGAATTAAACTGATCCAGGGCGGATTTAAACTGCTCCTGGGCCTCGGCCTGGGAATCACGGGCCTTTTCAACCCGGTCAATGAGGATATCGCGCTTGTGGACCCCTACCTTTTCCATGGCCGAATAATAGGCGCTGGAGCATCCGCCCAGAGAAACAAGACAGAACAGCAGCAGGGCGGTCAAGGTTGAAAACGATAAGGACGTAGCGGAATTGGTAGACGAAGCGGGCATGGTTATTTTTTCTCTTTACCGGAAAAGGAAACATCGGGCATCTCGCGCTGGGTGGCAAGCTCGATGGAAAGATAGGGCTTTTTATCAAAGTGAAACCAGCCGGCAATGATGGTGGCTGGAAATGAATCAACCAGGGTGTTATAGCGGGATATGTAACTGTTATAACGGTTACGGGCCTGCTGAATATCCTTTTCGATGTTATTGAGGCTGTTTTGCAGTTCAAGAAAATTGGCGCTTGCCTTGAGGTCCGGGTAGGCTTCGGCCAGGGCAAGCAGTCCGCCCAGATCACGGGTGATTTTCTGCTCTTCATTCAGCCGGGCCGGATCGGAGACCATACCCAGCTGCTGCGTTTTTTCGCTGAAGATTTTGTCTTCATGGGCGGCATACCCTTTAATAACCTTGATCAGGCTGGGAATGAGATTGGCTCTGCGTTTCAGGGCTACATCAATACCGTTGAGCGCCTCCTCTATCCTGTTTATATATTTGATAAATCGGTTGTAGGTACCAATCGACCAGGCACTCAGGACAAGGCAGGCAAAAAGAGGAGGAATGATAAATGCTGGATTCATAGGATTATATTCAGTCGGTTACGGGGAAATATTTTGATTTAGGGCAGATATGCAACAATACCGGTCCCGCCTGCCGGAAACAAGAATAAAGGGTAGTATATAGTTTGTTTTTGTCATAGTAAAACTTTGGTAAATTGGGGTATTGACATATTTCCTGATTGTAACGCATTGCCCGTGAACGGGTATGTTCCGGAGGGATGATGATGGCTGTGGAAATTGAACGGAAGTTTCTTGTCACAGGCAGTGACTGGAAAGAGGGCGCCAGGGGAGTTGCCTATCGGCAGGGATATCTGAATACGGATCCAGAGCGGACGGTGCGGGTGCGGATTGCCGGAGAGCAGGGATTTTTAACGGTAAAGGGAAAAACAGAGGGTATAAGCCGCCTGGAATTTGAATATTTAATTCCGGTGGATGAGGCCGGACAGATGCTGGATACACTCTGTCTGGCAACGGTTATCGAAAAGTTCAGGTATCGGGTATCCTACAGGGGCAAGGTATGGGAAATCGACGAGTTCCTCGGCGCCAACCAGGGGCTTGTCCTGGCAGAGATTGAACTGGCAAGCGAAGAGGAGCCGTTTGCCCGGCCTCCCTGGCTTGGCCGGGAAGTGAGCGGTGAGAGCAGATTCTATAACTCCTCACTGAGCAGAAAACCCTACGGAACCTGGCCGGAAGAAGAAAAACTCTCTTGCCGGTAACTATAAAAAAAGCCCGCCGGCAGAACCGGCGGGCTTGTATGGTTTTAAGTCAAGATTGACCGGATAGGCTATCAGTCATCCATCTCCAGAGCCTTGAAGCGACCCTTGAGCGCCTTCCAGGCCCGCTCCACATCCTGCTGGGATTGTTCCATCAGTTTGTCGGCCATCTTCGGATTGGTCATCTTCAGCATCCGGTAGCGGTTTTCGCCCATTGCGTATTCGGCAAAGGGGATGGTCGGTTCCTTGGAGTCGATGATGAGCGGATTCTTGTCATCTTCCTCAAGCATCGGGTTGTAGCGGTACAGGGGCCAGTGGCCGCAGGCAACCGCCTTTTTCTGCTGGTCAAGGGCCGTGGCCATGTTGATGCCGTGGTTGATGCAGTGGGCATAGGCAATGATCAGGGACGGGCCGTTGTAGGCCTCGGCCTCGTTGACCGCCTTGAGCAGCTGCTGCGGATTGGCGCCCAGGGAAACCCTGGCAATATAAATGTTGCCATAGGTGGAGAAGATCATGCCCATGTCCTTCTTGGGCATCTTCTTGCCGCCGGCCGCAAACTGGGCAACCGCGGCCCGAGGTGTTGATTTGGACATCTGGCCGCCGGTGTTGGAGTAGACCTCGGTGTCAAGAACCAGCACATTGACGTTTTCACCCGAGGCAAGTACGTGGTCCAGGCCGCCGTAACCGATATCATAGGCCCAGCCGTCGCCGCCGAATATCCAGACGGATTTCTTGACCAGATAGTCAGCCACATGAAAGAGCCGTTTGGCAATAATCGATTTGGAACCGGCCAGCTTGTCCTTGAGCGTGGCAATCCGCTCCCGCTGGGCCTCGATCTCGTCCTGGCTCTGCTGACTGGCGGAGAGGATCTCCTTGGCGAATTTTTTGGTGACAATTTTTTCGGCGGCCGCCGCCTCAAGAAGCTCGGCAGCCTGATGGGAGAGCTTGTTGACTGACTGGCGCATACCCAGGCCATATTCGGCATTGTCCTCAAAGAGCGAGTTGGACCAGGCCGGACCGCGTCCATCGGCCCGTTTGGCATAGGGCGTGGTGGGCAGGTTGCCGCCATAGATTGAGGAACAACCCGTGGCATTGGCGACCAGCATCCGGTCGCCAAAGAGCTGGGTGACCAGTTTGATATAGGGGGTCTCGCCGCAACCGGCGCAGGCGCCGGAGAATTCGAACAGGGGCCGTCTGAACTGGCTGCCCTTGATGGTGGCCGGGTTGGTCTTGCTGAAATCGACCTCGGGCAGATCCATGAAGATATCCCAGTTTTTCGCCTCGCGCTTCGTCACGCTCTCGGTGTTGGTGATCATCTTCAGGGCTGATTCATCGGTCTTGTTGCCATCCTTATCCTTCTTGACGGCCGGGCAGACGCGTATGCAGTGGGTACAGCCCACGCAGTCGCGGGTGGAGATCTGCAGGGTGAACTTCCCGCCCTTGAACTCCTTGCCCACTGCATCGGCTATCTTGAACGACTTGGGTGCATTGGCAGCCTTGAGGTCTGCCGGCGCAACAACCTTCATGCGGATACAGCCGTGCGGACAGGCCAGGGAGCAGCGCCCGCACTGGATGCAGGTCTCCGGGTCCCACTGGGGCACATGAACGGCGATGTTACGCTTTTCCCACTGGGTGGTGGCCGTAGGCCAGCGGCCGTCTGCCGGAATCTGGGAAACCTTGAGTTCGTCGCCCCTGCCTTCGATCATCTTGGCGGTGACCTCCTTGACAAACTCGGGCGCTTCCTCGGCTACGGTGGAGGGCAGGTCATGGCCGGTGATCTTCTTGGGAATCTTGACCTGGACAATATTGTTGACGGCTGCATCAACCGCGTCAAAGTTCATGTTGACGATTTTCTCGCCCTTCTTGCCGTAGGTTTTCTTGATGGCGTCCTTGATGGCCTTGATGGCCTCATCTTTTTTCAGGATGCCGGAAATCAGGAAAAAGGCGGTCTGCATGATCATGTTGATGCGGGCGCCAAGACCAAGGGCCTCGGCCAGCTTGATCGCGTCGATGATATAAAACTTGGCCTTTTTATCGCTCAGCTGTTTCTGTACCTTGGCCGGCAGGCGATCCCAGACCTTGGTCTTGGGATAGGGCGAGGTGAGCAGGAAGATGCCGCCTTTCTCCAGGTTGGAGAGCATGTCGTAATGATCCAGGAAGGTGAAGTTGTGGCAGGCGACAAAGTTGGCCTTGTTGATCAGGTAGGGCGCCTCGATCTGGTTCTCGCCGAAGCGGAGATGGGAGACCGTCATGGAGCCGGACTTCTTGGAGTCATAGACAAAGTAGCCCTGGGCCGAGTTATCGGTCTCGGTGCCGATGATCTTGATGGTATTCTTGTTGGCGCCGACCGTGCCGTCCGAGCCAAGCCCGAAGAACATGGCCCGGTAGACATCCTTGCCCTCGATATTGAAGGCGGGATCATAGTCCAGGCTGGTGAAGGCCACGTCATCATGCGGGCCGACGCAGAAGTGATTCTTGGGCGCCATGCCGGCCATGTTGTCATAGACAGCCTTGACCATGGCCGGATTGAATTCGGCCGAGCCAAGTCCGTAGCGGCCGGACAGGATGAGCGGCATGAACAGGGTCGGGTTGGCCTCCACGGCCTCGCCGATGGCGGCGCGCACGTCAAGGTACAGGGCCTCGCCTATGGAGCCGGGTTCCTTGGAGCGGTCAAGGACAGTGATTCGCTCAACAGTGGCGGGCAGGGCATTGACCATGGCCCTGGCGTCAAAGGGGCGATAGAGGCGGACAATGACCATGCCCAGTTTCTGGCCCTGGGCGGCAAGATAATCGATGGTCGAGGCCACAACCTCGGCGCCGGAACCCATGATAACGACAACGTCGGTGGCATCGGGTGAGCCGTGATAATCAAAGAGATGATACTGGCGGCCGGTCAGGGCGGCGAACCTGTCCATGGTTTCCTGGACAATGGCCGGAACCGCTTCATAATACGTATTTACTGTCTCGCGGCCGGTGAAATATACATCCGGATTCTGGGCCGTGCCGGACATGGAGGGCCGGTCCGGGGTCAGGGCCCGTTTGCGGTGCTCGATGATCAGATCCTCGTCAATGATTTCCCGCATGTCATCGTAGCTGAGCTGCTCAACCTTCTGGATTTCGTGCGAGGTCCGGAACCCGTCAAAAAAGTGCATGAACGGGATACGCGAGGCGAGGGTGGCCTGGGTGGAGATCAGGGCCATGTCCTGGGCTTCCTGGACACTTTGGGAGCAGAGTGCGGCCCAGCCGGTCTGGCGGGCGGCCATGATATCGCCATGGTCACCAAAGATGGACAGACCCTGGCAGGCAATGGAACGGGCCGTGATATGAAAGACGGTCGGGGTCAGCTCGCCGGCAATCTTGTACATGTTGGGGATCATCAGCAAAAGTCCCTGCGATGCGGTAAAAGTGGTACAGACAGAACCCGTGGCCAGAGAACCATGCAGGGAACCGGCAACACCGCCCTCGGACTGCATCTGGGAAATAACCGGAATCGATCCCCAGATGTTTTCCTGACCTGCATTGGCCTTGGCATCCGCCTCAGCTGCCATGGGCGAAGAGGGGGTGATGGGATAGATAGTGATGACTTCGCTGCTGGCATAGGCAACATGGGTGCATGCCTGGTTTCCGTCAATAGTGACCATTTTTCTTGACATAAATCGTTCTCCTTACACGGGATGGTTTGTCATGTGTCGGCGTGTTGCGCCGTCGATACGTTTTATTAAAAATTTTATTGATTATGAATTCTTGGAGGGCAGGTTCTGCAGCTCATCCTTGCTGTGGTAGATGATATGGTAATGCTCCATGCCGGCTACCTCTTCCTCAAAATTGATCAGCTTGTCCTCGTCCATGGTGATCCGGATGGAAACCCGCTTCAGTCCCGGGGATGCATCGTTGAACGAGGTAAGGATGGAGATGACCCGGGCATTATAGTCACGCAGGATATCAATAACCTTGGTGACCGAGCCGCGCGTGTCGGGCATGTCGATCACATATTGATCCGCTCCGTCCTGGATGCCGGTGGCATGGATGAAGCCGCGCAGGATATCGGTCTCGCTGAGCAGGCCGACCAGATTACCGTCATCATCGAGGATCATGATTCCGGAAATCTTCTCCTTGAGCATGATCATGGCTGCCTTTTCCAGGCTGTCATCCTGGTTCATGGTGATGCATTTGTCGGTCATCACGTCCTTGATTTTCATCTCGGAGAGCAGGTAGTACATCTCGTGGATGTCGATGTCCGAGGTGGAGGAGGGCGAGGCCTCTTTCAGATCCCGGTCCGTAACCACGCCCACCAGCCTGCCCTGGGAAAGCACTGGCAGCCTGCGGATATTGTTTTCCTTCATAATCCGGGTGGCACGCATCACCGAGGTGTTGGCGTCGACGGTCAGTACCGCCGTAGCCATCCAGTCTTTAATGAGCATGAAAACCTCCTTGTTAACAAGTGTCAGTTATTCCGATACAGGCCGGGCCGGTGCTGCAGGGTCGTGCAGGGCTGGGGCAAGATCTGGAAATGATTAAATCTGCTGTCCGGGAAGATGATGACAGGCGCGATGGCCAAAAATCACAGTAATTCTGAATTATAAATGAAGTTGCGCTCCGATGCAATATTAAACAGGACCGGACAGGTGGAAACAGAAAAAAGCAGGCCTGTTTTGCCACTCTGTGGTTTGCAAGGAAACGTAAATCAGGTATGAGGGGTTCAGGAGACAGGAGACAGGAGACAGGAAACGGGAGACAGGAGACAGAGGAGTTGGAAACGGTACAACGGGAAACATATTCTTGCCTGCCACCAGCGTTCAGGCGCGGGCTTGGCGGGGGCAGGGTGCGCGAGCTGGCCCTGCACCTGGCCGAGCTGGCGGAGGTGGAAGAGCTGCTGATGGGCAATTCGGTGCGCGGCCTGGTTCGGGTCCGCCTGGATGGAGAAACAGAACAATGAGACAGATCAGGAAGGATGATCCCTGTCCCTGCGGCACAGGGAAAACGTATGACCAGTGCTGCGGTCCTTTGCTTGCCGGCCGCCAAAAGCCGTCAACTGCTGAACAGCTTATGCGTTCCCGATTTACAGCCAATGTGATCGGCAAGGGCGCCTATCTCCAGGCCACCTGGCATCCAGACACCTGTCCGGCCGGTGAGATCAGGGAGTTTTTGCCCTGGTTTCGCCTCGAGGTCCTGGCCGTGAAGCAGGGCCAGGCAGGTGATGCCCGGGGCGAGGTGGAGTTCAAGGCCTGGTACCAGCAGGGCGTGACAACCGGTTTGTTGCACGAACGGAGCCGTTTTATCCGGCTCGAGGATGGTTGGCGGTATGTTGACGGCCTTATCCTGCCCGCCACACCGGCCGCCCCGGGCAAGGTGGGCCGCAACAGCCCCTGTCCCTGCGGTTCCGGTAAAAAGTTCAAGCGTTGCTGTCTGCAGCGCTGATACAGCGGGCCTGGCGCGGGGATGGTGGGAGCCCCACTCCTTGCAAACGGTGCTGCTTGTCCACCACTTCGGCTCAGGGAAAATAACGATAGATGTCTTTTCGATGCAGAGCGCGGATAAAGGTGACAATGTTGCCCTGAATTCTTACACCAATGCGGTAATTACCAAAACGAATACGGTAGTAATCAGTTTCTCCCTTGAGTTTCTTGAGATTGCGGATGGCAATGAGTGTGTCTGTCGATTCAACTTCTTCAATGATTTCTTTGACACTGTCGAGAAAATTTCCGGAATTTCTGCGGGCTCGTAAATCCCTGGCAAAGCTCTTTGTAAATTCTGTTTTCACGCAGAACCTTCTTTACCGTCGAGAATGTTAAAGATTTCTTCCCTGTCAACTCTGCCCGAGCTCTCTCCCTCTTCAATGGCCCTGACCAACGCTATATCCTCCATAACTTCCATCAGAATGTCATGGACGACTTCCTTTTTTTCTTCAATGGCTTCAATGAGTGCCTGCTTGAAAAGTTCCTTGATTCTGCCATCATCTATAACTGTTTCCATGCGGTGTCCCTCGTTTAAACAACCTGATTTCGCTCAGTGCGACAATGGGCCTCGCTATCTATTTTTGGAAGAGAATCTTCATTGTGGCTGATTTTAACCCATTTTTACGGGGAAATACAGCGGTGAATGAAATGATGCAGGTGAAAACGGTTGTGCAGTGGTGATATGACGAAGCCACTATTTCGAATTTATTTTTCCAGCGCACCACGCGTTCCAGCTATTACCTTCCCCTGTTGTTTCCAGCGAAGGCGGGACTTCAGACACCTAAGCCTGGCGGTAGTTCTGTCCCAGGCCGGCCGGCGGGTCACCGGCCAGGAAGCGGAGCAGGAAAAATTTTCTGCCCTTGCTGTTGCGGCTCAGGTGGACCAGCACCAGGGTGAAGATCATGAGCGGAAAAGGGGCCACCTGAAAGATCTGGGCCGGGATGGTCGGAAAGAGATCCTGAAAGACAATGCCCAGCATCTGCAAAAGGCCGAAAAGATAAGCGCCAAAGGCGACCCGGACCGGATGCCAGCCGCCAAAGATGACCAGCGCCAGGGCGATCCAGCCCATGCCCTCGCAGCCCTGCGGCCGGCCCCAGCCCGGCTTGATGGCCAGGGAAAAGGCAGCCCCGGCCAGACCGACCAGGGCGCCGCCGGCCAGGGTGTAGATGGTCTGGGTCAGGCGCGGCCGGATACCCCTGGCCCAGCATCCCTCCGGGTTTTCGCCGGCACAGCGCAGGATCAACCCTTGCGGGGTGCGGTACATGAACCAGTACATGAGTGGAATGGCGATAAAACTGGCATACACGATCAGGGAGTGCTGGAAAAAGAGCGGCCCGACAAAGGGCAGATCGGCAAGCAGCGGCACCGGTACGGTCGCCATCTGCGGGCCAGCGGTGCGGGCAAAGGGTGCGCCGAGGAAGTAGGCCAGATCCCGGCAGAGAAAGGTGAGCGCAAATCCCACCGCGACCTGGGACTGGCCCAGGTAAATGGCAATTACAGCCAGGATAAGACTGGTCAGCACACCGGTGAGCATGGCCGCGCCAAAACCGGCCAGCAGGGAATCGGTCCGGCTGGCAACCGCGAACGCGGTCATGGCCGAGAGCAGGAGGGTCCCGTCCAGGGACAGGTTGATCACCCCGGCCTTCTCGGTAAGGGTCTCGCCCAGGGCGGCCAGAACAAGCGGCGCGGCCGAGGCGGCAATGCCGGCCAGGAAAACAGAGAGCGTGATATCCATTATCCCTTCCTCCTGCCTTGCAGGCCATGGACAAGGAGCGCGCTTAAGACACAGGCACCCTGGATGACCCCTGACAGGGAGGAGTCGATCCGCAGCATGATCGGCAGCTGGATGGAGCCGGCGGCCAGCCAGGCAAAGAACAGGGTGATGAAGGGGACGGGCAGAACCTTGTAATTGGCCAGCATGACCACGAGAAGGCCCAGGTAGCCGTATCCGCTTGACACCGCCGGGATGAGACGGTGATAGACGCCAGCCATCTGGATGCCGCCGGCCAGTCCGGCCAGGCCGCCGCCGACCATGATGGCGAGCAGTCCGTACAGTTCGGGCCGGACATGGTACAGACTTGCTGCCCGCGGGTTCAGCCCCACTGCCTTGACCCGCAGGCCGAAACGGGTCCTGGTCAGAAGCAGCCAGGTGGAGAGAAATACGGCCCCTGAAAGGATTAGAGCTGCGGGCGCGACCCGCCAGCCCTGCGGCGTGGTAAACCAGAGTTCGCGGGCCAGGATATCGGTGCCGCTCATGGAGGCGATACCGGCCCGTTTCCAGGGGCCGAAGATCAGGTAAAGGATAATGGCCTGGGCCACAAAGTTGAGCCCGAGGCCGCCGAAGATCTCATTGACGCCGCCCCGGTTTTTAAGCATTCCCGTCAACACGCCCCACAGTCCACCGCAGACACAGGCTGCCACCATGGCAACGGCAAGCAGAGTCGCCGCCGGCATGGCTACCGGATACAGGCGCAACACGGCTGTTGCGCCAATGGCTCCCATGACCACCTGTCCCTCGACGCCGATATTCCAGAGCCCGGCCTGAAAGGTGAAGAGCAGGCCGCAGGAGCAGAGCAGAAGCGGCACAAAGATGGACAGGACCTGGGAGAACCGGAGCCAGGAGGTCAGGGTGCCGCCCAGCAGGGCCTGGACAATGGCCGTTGGCGAGACATGGAGGATACAAAGAAGCAGGCTGACCGCGCCGGCCGCCAGGGCAGCGATGAGGAAAACCCTTGCTGCCGCGTTTGTGATAACAGATGGAGTTGTTGTGGAATAATCAGGCATGG
>Ga0256913_10001813_pt1 | contig 10927 bp, 6 predicted proteins | sample Axial_MatmetaG_FD_185970 | JGI IMG/M metagenome (GOLD analysis project Ga0256913, IMG submission 185970) | Deep-sea worm associated microbial mat communities from Axial Seamount, Juan de Fuca Ridge, Pacific Ocean - Axial_Mat | ecosystem: Environmental > Aquatic > Marine > Oceanic > Microbial...
ACCCATAAAGTAATCGCTCTTACTGTCGCTCGAAATTCTTTTTACTTTTTTTAGAGCCGGAAGATAAATCCACTGGTCGTCACTTTTTGAAGGATCGTCGTAGGTCCAGTTCATAAACGATGTGTTCTTTACATCGGCCGGTGACTGAAAAAACATTATACTTTTCTCAACATCACCGAAATCTTTGGTGAACTGTTTGATCTTCCTGATTCTTTCACTGCCGCTTTTATTAATTAATGTCATTGTCATGCTTGAAGTCATATCATCACCTTCGGGACGATTATAGACTTTTTCGATAATGTCTCTTGCCGACATTTCCTGGGCAAGAATACTTGTTGTAAAACCGGTTGCAAATACAATTGCAAATACGATTGTTGTGATTTTTAAAGTTTTCATAGTTGTTTGATTTTTAATTTATTAATTACTTATTTTTATTTTTGTTTTTTTTAAAATAGATATTCGACATATAAAGCAGAACCAGCATAATTGTCAATGTACCTACAAAACTGGTAAACATGTTCAGCGATACCAAAGCTCCGAGTTCTCTGTTTGGTGGAAAAACTGAAAACAGCAGTACAAGGAATCCGGCGATAACGACAATAGCATTAAAAATAATTGCTTTTCCCGAATGTGCCATTGTTATTTGAGCCGCAACAAGCTTATCATCGGTAGTGGAGGCATTGTGCCGGTACTGTTCCAGAAAGTGGACGGCATAATCAATACCTATTCCGATAGCAATACTTGAGAGCAAAGCTGTTGTTGTGTTCAGCGGTATGCCGAGGAATCCCATAATTCCAAAACTGATCAGTGCTGTTATAACAATAGGAACGGAACCTATCAAACCTATTTTAATGTTTTTGAACATAGCCGACAGAAGCACAATAATTATAATTAATGACAGGATAAGACTCATTATCTGCCCTTCGAGTATCAGGTCGGTAAAAACCAGGCCTTTGTAACCGCTTCCTGCATAATTCATTGTAATACCATATTTTGCAAAATCATTTGTGTATTTTTCAATAATATGCAATGCGGAATTAATTGCCTTTGAATTATCACTTTTAAGCTGAAAAACGACATTCAGTTTTTCATAATCATAATCAACCACTTTATTCAGGTTCTCCGGGTCGCCCGACATTTCATATAGCAAAAGATATTGTGCTATCATGTTTTTATTATCGGGAATAGTGTTATATGCCTCATCGTCGGCATTCATTACCTTGTTCATCCTGTTGATATAATCTGCAAGTGAGAATGTGTTTCCGACAACCTCAAGTTCAGCATCAACGTCCTTTTGCATTTTATCAACAAGTTTCAAAACAGCCGGCTCTTTAAACGTGTCCTTTTTCCCGTTGGCATCAAGAATCAGGTTAATTGTACTCGTACCTCCGAAGTGTTCATTTATAAATTTATCCGTTTTTACAATGTCGCTGTCTTTTTCAAACTTATCAAGAAAACTGGAGTTAATCCAGATTTCCTGCATACCAATAATAGAGAGAACAATTATTAATGCAGTACCGATTAGTGAAATGTTTTTATGTTTAATGACTCCTGCTGCGAAATTGTTTGCAAGTTTTGAATGCGAATGACCTTCTTTGTCTTCATCCTTATTAACCGGTCTTGCCTTTGGTAAGCCGAAAATCATAATACCTGCCGGTATGAAAACCAACGAGAATACCATCGCAACCATTACTCCAAATGCAGTAAAAATACCGAAATACTTAACCGGATAAACCTGTGATGTAAGTAGTGATATGAAGCCGACCGCTGTAGTAATTGAGGTCATAACAACAGGTTTCCACATATGTTTTAGCATATCCTTAACCGCTTCGGTTTTTCCGGCACCCGGGTTATGGTCAACAAAGGTATGTAAATGGGTGTACAGATGGATGCCGTCCGCCACCCCTATTGCAATCAGCATAACCGGGATCATTGTTGAAACCGCATAAATGGGTATATTTACAGCCGCCATCAGTCCGAATGCCCAGATTGTCGAAAAGAAAACAACACCAAGAGTTATAAGGGTTCCTTTAAAACTTCTTAATGTGATAAAAAGCACTATGAAAATAACCAGCAGAACGATTGGAACCATTTTCTTCATATCGGCAGGTCCGAGTAGGGCCATTGTCCCTTCAACGATTGGTCGTCCTGCGACATATATCTTTATGTGGTCATTCTCAGATGCTTTTGTCATTTCAAGAATTCTGTTATAAAAATCCTGTGTAAAGACATCGTCACCAATCTCTGCAATTATTACAGTAACCGTTTCATCGGTTGAAACCAGCCTTCCGAATATCATTTCGTTATTTTCCACATTCTTTTTAAGCTTCAATAGCTTTTCGGGTGATTTCGGAACCCGCTTAAAAAACGGTTTGACATCCATTCCGTCCTCACTACCAATGATATTATCAGCTGTATATAACGATGTTACATCGTTTTTTTCAATTTCAGGCATCTTTTGAAGTCTCTTCGTAAGTTGTTTTAATGTGTCGAGAGTCTCCGAATTAAAAACACCGTTTTTGTTTTCAATTGCTACGATGATGCCATCTTTAATATCAAACCATCCTTCAGCCTTATCGCTGTATATGAAGGCAGGGTGATCCTGTGGCATATATTTATCAAGGTTTGTCTCCATTCTTGTGTTTTCTTTCATTGCCAGAAAAAAGAGAACCGTAATAACGACAATCACTATCATCGTAATCCAGGGAGATTTTAATAGTTTAATCAGAAGTTTTTCCATTTTTTAATTGTTTATTAGTTAGTATTCGCTATTTTTATATTCGTAGTATTTTATCTTATCAGTATTACAAAATGATAATGGCCAGAGGTTTTTAGAAATCTGTAATGTTTAGGTTTCTAACCGTTTATCTCTATTTTGAAATTAGTGTTTTTATTGCTTCTAATAGTTTTGCACCTTCATCCTGAAGGTTGAAATTATGCTTGTTTAAATCCCATCGTTTGACCATAAGTCTGAGAGATCCCATAACGAGAAGAGCAAGACTTTTTTCATCAATATCATCTCTCACATTTCCCTGTTTCTGCCCTTTAGTCAGTATTTTCTCAATTGTCTGCTCATTAAGATTCAAAATTTCGACGATTTTATTATTCAGAATCTCTTCATTTTTAAATATTTCTTCTGAAAATATCACTGCAACAAGTGATGGTGTCTCCACGAAGGTCTCAACCATTTTATTAAACATAAATGATATATTATTAATAGCAGAATCCTCAGAATGCTGCATCAAACCCGAAAGCATTGCAGCCATATCCCTGAAGTTGTTCAGAATTGTGACCAGGATTTCTGTTTTGCTTTCAAAGTGGCGATAAATTCCCGGCTCCGAAATGCCGATAGCCCTGGAAAGATTCTTAATCGTAAGTCCCTGAATCCCTTTCTCTGCAATGAGTTCGATAGATGTCTCAATAATTTCCTGTTGTCTTTTTGATAGCATTTCAACAAACGTTAGTTAGTATTCGTTCGCAAAAGTAATATTAAATTTTAGAATGGCAAGTTTTTTCATATATTTTTAAAAAAAAAGTTCAAAATGTTTATATTTCAGAATTGGAATTCTTAAGTAATCGTAATGTTGTTAAATTATGAAAGGGAATTAGAAAATATTATGCTCTAATCCAACCTCCATTCAAGTATTCCTCCTGAATAGTTTTGCTGCAGTTTTATTTCCAGCCTCATCGCTGTGGTTTTTACATTTGAAATTTCTATTGAGTTGAACTCATCTTTCAAAACGGGATACTCACTGTGTTTTGATACCTCTTTCCAAGTACTGTTTTTCAGATAAAATGCTTTCCAACTTTCGGGGACTCTGCAACCTCCTGCGGGTCCATCGTCAAACCAATATACATAGATATTGCTAATGACGACTTCTTTCTTGAAATCATACTGCACCCATTCTGTTGTTCCTTTGTGATCCCAGAAAGTAAACCGCGGTATTTCCTGATCATTTGAGTTTTTGGGTATGATCTGATCATTGACAGCCGTTAGCTTATCATAAGCATAAGATGCCGTCACTTTGCTAGCTGAGGCAATTGTCGGGCCAGGGGAGGGGTTGGCTGCCGATTTCTCATAAGGTAACCAAACGGTCATCTCTCCGTTTCCTCTGTGTGCCCAGGCATAGTATGGAATAGCAACAAAATTTTGCTCTTTTTCTTTTATTGTACTATCCGTTTTATCAATTGACAATGATTCGGCTGTTCCTTTTAATACAGTTATTCCGTTAATCAGATATTGATTAAATTCATCGGTAAAATCGCTGTTTTTATCTAACATCAGATTGCGTACCTTTCCTGCGTTGTCAATCCATTCGGCACAATAGACAATCGGACCTCTTTCCAATGAAAATTTTCCTCTGTCTTCTTCAACTTTTTCATTTGCAATGACTTTCCTGACCGGCATAGGGAAATGAACCTCAATGACATCTCCCTTTCTCCATTGTCTGCTTATTTTAGCATACCCTTTGCCGACTTTATATTTTACCTCTTTGTCATTGACTTTTATTACCGGTTTTTTATTCGACATTTTCATATAGCTGTACAAATCGGAAGGAACAGGTTTGTTTTGTGCCCATCCCGGAATTCTTAACGATATTGTAAACATCAACTTTATTTCGGGTTTGACATTAATTTTTACATTACCATCCCAGGGATAATTTGTTGTTTGTGAAATCCTTACTTCTCCAAAACCCATATCTATTTTTGAATCATTGCCAATGTACAAGTTAATAAACAGGTCGTCTTTTGTATGAGCATACACATATCCCGGCAATGAAGGAATAAAGCGAACAACATTTGTGGGGCAACAGGAGCAGGTAAACCAGGGTTTTCTTTCGTGACTACCATCCGATTCCAGTGGATTGGGATAAAAGAATTCATCGCCATGAATAGAAACTCCTGAAAGAAAACCATTGTAAAGAGTACGTTCAAGAACATCAATGTATTTTGCATCACCGGTTAGCAGAAACATTCTTTCGTTCCATAGCATATTACCGACAGCAGCGCAGGTTTCGTTATAAGCACTCAGGTTTGGCAAATAGTAGTTGTCGCCAAATGCCTCACCGGCATGTTTAGCCCCAATTCCTCCCGTGATGTATATTTTTTTTGAAACGACATTATTCCATAAGGTCTCAATAGCCTTTTTATACTTTTTATCGTTCGTAAGAGCTGCAATATCGGTCATAGCCGAATACATATAGACCGCTCTTACAGCATGACCGACTGCTACTGTTTGCTCCACAACAGGTTTATGGTCTTGTGTATAGATTTTGTTACTGCCGTTTTCACCGTAAACGTAAAGCTTATGACCTTCGGCAATACCTCTTTGATCAAGAAAATATTTTGCAAGTTTCAGATATTTGTTATCTCCTGTAACTCTGTAGAGCTTAACCAACCCAATCTCTATTTCCTGATGGCCGGGAACACCGTGTAACTGATCTTTGCCGGGCCCAAAAACTTGATTAACCAGATTTGCACTTTTAATGGCAACAGTTAGCAGTGATTTTTTGCCTGTTGCCTGGTAATATGCTACTGCTGCCTCATACATATGCCCAATATTGTAAAGTTCGTGGCTGTCTTTCAGTTGCGACCATCTTGTTGCTCCCGTATATCCTGGTAAGCTGTCGGGGTTGATAGTACGGCAGGTGTATAAATAACCGTCATCTTCCTGTGCTGCAGCAATTTTTGCTATCAGGTCGTCAAGATATTTTTCAAGTTCTGGGTCAGGATGGGTGCTCAATGAGTATGATGCTCCTTCAATAACTTTGTAAACATCCGAGTCGTTATACCTGATGCCTATAAAAGAGCCTTTTTTTAAACCACCTGCAATGGCAAAATTGTCAATTCTGTGAGTCTCTTCGCATTTTGTAAAGTCGTAAGGTATAGTGACTATTCTGTTTGTGTCAATGCGTGGCAACCAGAAATTATCAGTGAATTTTACATTTGTGAAAGCAACAGGCTTAACGGGATAATCTTCTCTGTTGGCCGGTCTCTTTGAGCAAGAGCCTGTTAACAGGATTGTCAGGATCAATAAAAATGTATTTCTCATATCCGGTGAATTTTAATTTCTAAAAAGCTGCTAAAAAGATGCCACTCCAAAATTATATATTTTTCTTTTCACCGCCTATTTATATTCTTATGTATTACAAAAAGTTAGCATTGTTGAGGTCGTCAACAGTTATGTCGAGGCCGTAGTTTTGTTAAACCCGGTCAATACGGTTATTAGGATGACCCTATGTCGTAATTGCATAATGATGCTTCAATGGGAGTTGAGCTGATTTGTACTGTTTTTACTGTCACGATATGTCCGGCTGAACGGAATTTGCATAAGTATATGTCGTCCGGCGTCATTATTCCTCTGTTATTATATCCGTTTCAGTGGGTTTTATGACTTTTCGTATTAAACTTTCTATCTGTCGGGGTTTGTATTTGCCGGAATGGTACTCAAAATCAAACTAATAAATAATTGATATTTAATGATATACTAATTTTTTTAATATTTTTTTTCTGGATACTTTTTGTAAAGACCATTTTGAAAAGTATTTGGAAAAAGCATGAAACTTTCCCACTTTACAAGCAATTGAGAATTTTTCTTTAAATTTCATTAATTCCATTTCACTTTGAAATAATACGCATAGTTCGACATATTCACCCCAAAAACTTTTTCCGGGAATATTTATAATCAAATCAAGTCTATGTTTTTCTTCCGTTGATGAAACCGATAACCCTATAAATTCGTCAACTTTGTCTTTAATTTTTACATTGCTTGTCGGATATTCGTTTATTGTTAATGCAGTAAGTGTGACATCATTATTCTTAAATAAAATATCCTTATCGTTTAATCCGGCCTGATTAAGTTTTCTGACAACAGGCCTGAAGATTTTTATATAGATATCTTTGTAAAATAACTCACGTTTAAAGCCATTGAGCCCCATAGGTAAAAAATCCATAGTATTTGAATAGGGTTGTGTCCATACATTAATTAGAAAAAATCTTAGGTGTTGCTCAAGAGTATTGTTTTCTTCGGTTGTAAGATTAATCTTTCTCCCTATATTTCTGGAGATATTTGCAATATCAATTGAAGATATAATACTTCTGATTTCCTGCGGTAATTTTTGAAATCCTTTTAGATAATTGTCCATAATTCAAGTATAATTAATAGGTAAAGTCAGAAGGCAGGTGACGGGAATGTGCCCGTCACCCTGCACTTCATCAATTATGAAAAAACTACTTACTTAAAAATGAAAGAACGATTTATTTATTAACCTAAAAATTTCCGTCGGCATCAAAGTCAAGTACCGGGTCCGACCTGAATATACCAGGGGCGATGACTCCGGGAAAAGTCCATGTTTGACCACCGTCAGTGCTATAAGCATATCCGGCCTGCCTGAAATCACTATTTATGTCATCGAACTGACGCCAGCCGATTACTATTCTGTTCGGATTTTCAGGATCAACTGCAATTGAAGGTTCGTTTCCAGCATCACTTACAAAGTTATTCCCATTTTTGTCAATGTTTACCTTTGTTGTAAATATTCCGGCATTTCTATAAGTGTATGCAGGTGTTCTGAGCATTTTATCACGTTGCACAGCTACATATTTATCATTTGGAATCTCATTATGAATAGCTTTCCTTTTCATGTTAACAATAACTATTTGTTTTTTTATCTCCGTTACATTTTAGAAGTTATTACTCTGATTTTCCTCGTTATTGTTTTTCCTTTTGATTCAATCCTGACTACATAAAGACCATCATTAAAACCGGAAGTATTAACAGATGAAACACCCTTATCAACTTTTACAGTTTTGATTTTCTCCCCGAGAAGATTATAAAATGAAACTTCTGAGTTTTCTGACACTGAAATACTAATATTATCAGATGCCGGATTTGGGAATAAAGATATATTATCCAAAGAGGTAAATTTATCAATATCCGTAATCTGTGTAATAGTTACATCAAAGGCATGTGGTAGACAGTTATATCCTGAGACAATAATTTGTGCGGCACCGGATTCAATATCCGTTTCGCTGAACTGAATTAAGGCTTCACCGTTTGTATTAGTAACAGCCTGTCCTACAATAGCATTATCCTGAATAAGTACACAATTAAGTCCTTCAATGGATTCGATACCCATGGTAACGGTAATCTGGGTAGAACCTGCATCTTCAGGAAATGAACTTTCATAAGCAACATCAATATCAAGCGGCTCGGCTGTCCATACTGACATAGCAGGGTCGCCAAAGAAATTACAGTCATAGAAGCACCATCTTAATGCACCTTCCTCCCATTGTCCCGGTGCAGTGACCCATGGCGATGTTTCTATTTTTGAGATTTTATGAGCTTCGCCGATTCTTCCCTTTTTTTGAGCGTAGAGAGCATCTGCAAATTCCCTGTTTAGATGTTCAGACGGGCCTTCGGTTTGTCCTTCATTAAACCATCCGTACCGCGAATTAAATGCCCCGCCGGCAGCAAAATTCTCAATTGTTACCATTTGTTCGGCAATACAGTCGCTTTGGTCAAACCCTCCGCACATACATCCGTGAGTGTAAACCAATGTATAATTATGATTAACTCCGTTAACTTGTGAAAAAGTCGCATTTGTAATGTCTCCTGAATTCATTTTCATTGAATAGTTAAAATCCGAATGTCCCACGTGATAAATAAATGATACACCTTCGTTTATTTTTGCAATAAGCTGATTAGACTGCCAGATTGATGCTCTGTCGTATAGCGTATCATAATCGTCATTTTCAGGTATTCCCGTAGTTTCATAACCGTTGTCGTCATGAAATCCTATTAATAAGTCCAAATAATCGGCACCCCAGGTTTCAGGGTCGTCCCAGGCCCATTCCCCGACAAGTAACGGTTTTGTAAGCTCTCCTGTAACAGGTTGATTTTGATATGAAATACTTTTGTGTATCATATTCTCAAGTTCGGTTGTGTTACTAACCGGAAATCTGGCAACCGAAACATCAGGCAGCAGGTCATCCTCGTCAGGTTCTCCCCATTTGTTATCTCCATCATCATTCCAGGTGCCGTCAAGTGAAGAGAAATATAAATCGGCAGGTATATTACTATCCTCAATGGTTTGTCCGCCTGACAATACCGTACAATAAAACCCGCGATAAGGTACATATTCAACATCACCGCCAAGAAGGATATATTCAACACCATGAGCTTGATATTCCTGAATAATGTAATTCCTCATTTTTTCAGCGAGGTCCTGTCCGGTCATGTTTGCATCAATATCTTCCGTTGTTTCTACTTTTGCAATTATCCCTCTTGGTTTATACATTTCAATCAGGTCATCAAATCCATTTTCAAAAGCCGATGGTGTAATTATCATCATTTGATAATCATCATTTGAGCGTACATTCATTACAGGATAGCGTGAAATCATTTCCGGATTCTGAGAAAACTTTTTAACTCTTGAATTTATCGAATTGCTTGTTCTTAAGTTTTCAAGAGCTTTTTCAGCTTTTTTGTCAGGCTTGGTTGTTACTCTTATGATAATTTTCCGGTAGTAACTTATCTTTTTATCTTTTGGAATATATTTTACAGGTGTAAATGTTGAAATGACAAAAGAATGCCCGTTTAGAAATTCCGTACGAAACTCTCCCGTCTGCTTTTCAGGATAAACCCCTTCCGAATTATAAACATTATTATTAATTTGGAATATTCCTGATGACCCTTCAGACAACGGACGTGTTGCCTGCTGCGGATACAATATAAATGTTCCGTCAATCGTAACTTCTTCTACTCCGATAAATTCAATGCTTTCGGCAATATGGCCCGGTGGCAGCATCAATGAAACAGAATGGTAGGGCAGGATAGGTTCTCCCTCAATTCCGGAATTAAAAGTATTATCGAAATTGACAAAACAATACTCATTTTTACTAACTATATTGTAGCTTTTAAAATAGAATGCTTTTTCAATTATTTCAGCATTTATTGAACCTGTTAATACTAAAAGAGCCAGAATTAATGTGAACTTTTTCATAACTGTTAATTTTATAATTCTTTAAATATAATTCATTACCAAATTCTTTTCTCAGTTTTTACTTCTCAATGCTTTATTGTGGCAGGCTCAGGCAAAATGCCTTCGCCTGCACACAAGAAAAATGAATATTTTAACTTATCTTACACCTTCCTTCACCTTTATTTTCTTTGTTGTTGTTTTTCTGTCTGAGTTTATCTGAACGATGTATATACCGCCTTTTAAATCAGAGATATTAACAGGTGAAGTACCTTTAACAATATCTAATTCTTTCACTTTTTGACCAAGAAGGTCATAAATAGATACTCTTGCATTATCGGGTGATGATATAAATACCATATTTGAAGCCGGATTAGGATAAATATTAACATTTTCAATATTTGACAATGGATTTACTTCTGTTGCTATCTCACAACTTATATCGGCTTCCCATCCCGGAGCCGTTATAATATTGTCGGAGATAAAGTGTATAGTTATAGCACCCTCATCGTTTGTTGCAATAATTTCACCGGGAGATGAACTTCCAGTGAACGGACTTCCTTCTATTTCAGGAGCATTAACGTCGGTACCATCATAGATATGCATAAAATCATAATCTGCTTCAATGTTGAAACTTATGAAGTTGACCTTAATTTTAGAATTGTCACCTTCAGGAAGAAGAGTACATGTAATGTCTTCATTAATCTGATAATCACCGTTTTCTCCTCCTGTGTCAAAGAATTTTCCGATACATAGTGTCTCTGTTCCGTTTTGTATCAGGTAAACGGGGATTTCACCGATAACCACTATAAGCGTTTCTGAATTTGTATAGCTGCCTGAGCTTACAGAATAATCTACATTTACTGGCGTACCTGTGGGAACGGAGGCATCGGCTGTAACATTAAATACAGCCTCTGCCGTAGTTCCCGCTTGAAGAGTACTGAAAT